>JAABUT010000016.1_pt1 | contig 283637 bp, 302 predicted proteins | sample 5559281 | NCBI WGS metagenome assembly JAABUT01 (sample SAMN10711880, study PRJNA513359) | rock metagenome | isolation source: Antarctica rocks | place: Antarctica: Victoria Land, Ricker Hills nord | collected 2016-01-04 | reverse complement strand
CATGTCTCTCAAATAGAATCATCTGTTTTGATGAAGATGAGTGAATTCGAAAGCTTGATGAACTTGTGATGATCATTCTCGTTTTCATTATCAGATAGAGTAGAAGATTCTCGTTGAGAGCGAGCTTCGAAAGTCAAGCTTTGTTCAACTTCAGAGCAATGAATCGAAACTGAGATTGTAGAAGCTTCTTTCTGATTGACTCATTGCTCAGCTGACTGAGTATCTTGACGAGACATAGATCGATCAGCTTGACGTTGTTTCGCTCTGAAGTTCAATCGCTCGCCTTGTAACTGACTGATCTTTTTCTTTAGCTCATCATTCTTATCAAAAGCGACTTCTAGTTGTTTCGCTCTCTTTTTGTGATCTTCTTGTACAAAAAGTCAGTGTTCATTGAGTTGTAGAGTCAAGTCTCGCTGACTTCGAAGCTCGTTCAACATATTGATGACTTCGTCAAGTTGATTGCTGACTCAATGAAGTAGTTGTTTCTCAATGTTTATGTTTCATGCAATGACAGCTTTCTCAGCTTCGACTGAAGCATCAATGAGTAGAAGTGAAACTCTTCTATTGACAGTGCTTTTAAGCAGACGAGTTGTTCAAAGCTCAACTGACTCGACATCATGTGTCATGATGAGAGAAGATAGAAGTTGTTGAAATAAGAGTAGATGAAAGATTGATGTTTTTTGATGAGTGAAAATTCAAAGAATCTCTTGTGAATTTCAAATAATAATTGAGTGCTTTATTCAAAGAATTTCTTGCAAATAGAATGATGAAAATGAGTGTAGAATCGAAGAATCTCTTGCAATCTAAAATGATGATGCAAATTTGAAGAATTTCTTGCAAATTTTCCTTATTGAATAGATTGTTTTGTATCATCTATTCATTGATAGCAGAGTAGATGATGAGCATTTATCTAATGTTAGAGATCAGCATAGAGCGAGTCAATATGAGTGTCATTTAACTAGAAGATAAATGCTAAGAAAGAAAGATAGTTACAGAAAAGAAGCTGACTACATATGTGTGTTTCTCAGTCAACGCTAGACTCAATAGAAACTAGTCAAGATGACGAAGCGAGAATAAATCTGACAAGACTAGAAGACTGAGTCTGACAAGGCTAGAATCATGACAGAATTGAATCATTGAATGAACAATCTTCAAAATGTTCTTGATGAAGCATTGATAGAAATTGCAGAAGTTAATGAAGAATTGCATCTGAGTGAGATTATTGAGTGTAAATCAATCAACAACTGCTTGCATCTTTCGTGAATTCATCTTAAGTCTCTCGATTGACATCAAAAGTTCTAAAAAGATGATTTTCTGAACATGAAACTTGCATTTATCAATGTTTATCTGTAGATCAGCTTCTCATAGTCTATTCAAGATTAATCATACATGTTGCTTATGTTTCTTCAAGATCTTGCTGTAGATGATAATGTCATTTAGATAAATCTGACAAAACTGATGAAGATATTCAAACAGCACATCGTTCATATAATGTTGATAGAACGTTGATTCATTGATTAATTCAAAGAGCATTACATGATATTTGTATGAGTTGAAGAAGATGATAAAGATAGTCAAATCTTCGTTATCTGAGTGCATTCGCAGTTTATTGAATGCAACAATGATGTTCAATCAAATCAGATATTTGCTTTCTTGTATTCAAGTGAAAATCTCATCGATCAATGACAAAGAATAGTGATTTCGTTTGATCAAAGCATTGAGCTTTCTATAATTAATGCAGAAACGCAGACTATCGTTTTTCTTTTCAATGAACAAGATGAGCAAGACGTATGAAGTGAAGCTAGAGAAAATGAATTCTTTGTTCAGATGTTCAATCAGATACTTCTTTATCTTCTGAAGCTTGTGATTGAACATCTGATATGATCTGTTTCGAGAGAATGTTTCTTCATTGATCAACTCAATTTTGTGATCATAAAAACGATGCAATGATAGCTGATTGATCATTGCTCGATCGAAGATGTTTAGATAGTCATGATATTCAGAAAGAAGCTTGACTTTGACTTGCTTAAGAACTTCAGCGTGAAAAAGCTTATGCAGATTCACTTCTTTAGACTTGTTTTCAACTGTAGTTACGAGTCGATTGATTTTCAAGATGATAACAGCAAAGATCTTGACATTTGATCATTTAACTAACATTTTATATGTTGCTGTCTTTATCATTGCTATGTTCATGAAACTGAAAGAGAATGAATTCAGACTGAACGTTGATTTAGAAATTTTGACGTTAGTTAAAGTCGCGTCGCGCGATTTTAACTGTTCAATTAGTTCAACTGACTTCTCATTGAACTGATTGAAAGAGAGTGATTCTAGACTGAGTTGAGATGTAGTGAAAGATCTCTTCAGTATATGAGTAGAAGTCAAACTCTTTTGCTTCGTGATTGTATTGTTGCTTGTAAGTAGAACAATTGATTTTGAATTGAGAATGAAATTTGAAAATTGAAGAAAATCAATTTACATATCAATTACTAGATTGATTTTGTTTATTCATGTTTTTTCAAGAATCATTTGATGTTGATCTAATTGAGTGATCAACATAGAAGTGATGTTAATCATATGATTTTGAACAGTCAGATTCAAATAAATGACATGAGTAATGAGTTTTTTAGCATAATGATCATCAAATTCTTGAATTGACTTCGCTTTGATCAAAGTCAGAGACTCAATTTGCAACTGATCACAAACAATCTGTGCAATCACTTCATCAATGAACGAATAGTTAGCAGCTTCAATGTCAATCAATGACTTCAATGAGTAACTAATTTCATTGCTAGAAAGTATACATTCAATAGTCAAAGATTCAGAAGCAAAAGAATCATCTGACATGCTCATCATTGAAGAAATTCACATCTTTTTCATCACGTATTTGATAAAAGTCTCTAGTTTTTTGTCATGCTATTGTTGAAAGAAGACATTTTCGCATTCTTCTTATTCTTCAAAATGATGATTTCATGTAAATGAGAAATGAATGCACAAGATGCAAAAGTGTTGATCTTGTTCTGAGAGCAATTCTTGAACAAATGATTCAAAATCTTGCAAGTATAGCAGATGATAAATGATCTTGCTGATTCAAAGATAGAAGAGAGAGTAGACTTAACATAATTGATTATCAAAGTCATCACTGACAATGAAGTAGCAATGCATTTATCAGATACAACAGTGACTTTGATGATAACAGTGCAAAGCTGACTGCGTAGTTGATAGTTGACTCACTGTTTATTATTTACATCTTGAAGAAAGATTTTTAAACGAGTGAGCGAAGTAAAATTCTCTGAACAGACTGATAAAACATTTTGCAAGCAATTATTGATTTTATTCTGAAGATCATTCATCAAAGTGTAATCATTGTATTTGAGATAGTTGAATAGCTTCATAAAGTTGAAGTAAAAGACATTGAAAGACTTTTCTGCTTGTCTCAAAGCGTTGTACTTGCAACGACACTTTCAATTTCTATTCAGTTCATCATATATTTCTTTCAGATGCTTAAATAGCTTGTCAATCAAGATGTATGAATGTAAAGCATCATGTTGATGTCAAGCAAAGATCTGCTCAGCAGCATCATTTTCTAGTCTAAATATCACATAAATAATACAGATATTTTCATTATTAAAGTGATTAACATTTGTCTGAAGCTTGTCATTTATCTTGATTCTTCAGCTGTCTTATGTTGATTCATCTTCATCAATGAATATAAATGAATTTGAGAACTTGAAGAACTTGTGATGATCATTGTCAAATAAAGTAGATGATTCTTGTTAAGTATAGTTCTTGATACAAGCTCAAGATTTTGTAAATTGTTGAGATCAAGACTGATTTGCTGAACGCTGTTTCTTTTTTAGACTCAAGACTTTCTCTTGTAGTTCAATGATAGTCTCTTCTTGAGTATCTATTGTTGTTTAATTGATTTCTAGCTTATCAAGTCTCTTGATGTGATTGACTTGAACATTAATTCATTGCTTGTTGAGTTTCAAAGTCATGTCTCATTAATTTCTTAGCTCGATCAGCATCTTAATGATCTCATTTGACTGATCAATAGCTCATTGACGAAGTTGTTGATTCATGTTGATGTCTCATGAAATAGCGACATTCTGAAATCTCGCTGAAGCATTGATAGAAATAAGAAAAACTCATTTACTAGCAGTACTTTTAAACAGACAAGTTGTTCATGACTCAACTGATTCAGAATCACGTGTCATTGTGAGAAATTGAAGATAAAGATAGGTAGATTGTGATAAGATTAAGTGATTGATTTGATAAATTTGAATAAATTTGAGTTAATTTAAGTAAATTTGAAGATGTGTTTTAATAAAAGTAATTCAAAGAATCTCTTGCAAATTTTCTGAATAAACGAAGTAAATTATTTCGTATTGTTTACACGTTGATAGCAGAGTAGTTGATTAGCATTTATCTACTGTTAGAGATCGATCTAGAGCGAGTCATAGAAATGTCATTTAACTAATAAATAAATGCTAAGAAAGAAAAGTATCTACAGAAAAGAACTTAATTCTTATATGTGTGTTTCTCAGTTCTGTGCTAGACTTGATTGAGTTGATGTCTTACACATATGATACAGAGACTCAATGACATCATCTCTAAATCAGATTCTTGCTAGGCTTGATTAGAATGAAATCAGGCGAAGACTAGTTGAAGAATAGACGAAAACTAGAATCATAACAATTCAGATTCAAGAATGAAAAAAGTAGTGAATTGAACATAGCTAGTAGTTAAGACTGAAGCTGATGTCAACGAAGAAACAAAACGTTTTTTCGAAGCTGTTATTAATTTGACTGTTTATTGCTCATCATGTAACTGATAATTGACTTGTTGTTTATTATTCACATCTTGAAGAAAGATCTTAAGCTTATTAAGTGAGCTAAACTTTATGAGGTAAACTGACAACGCATTCTGAAAATGATTATTGATTTTATTCTGAATATTGTTCATCAGAGTGATATTGTCGTAGTTCAGAAAGCTGAATATTCTAGTGAATTTCAAATAGAAAGAGCTGAAAGACTTGTTAAGCTGCTTCAGAGCAACATATTTACAGCGACACTTTCAAATCAAATTCTGATCTTCGTAAATTTCTTTCAGATGTTTCAGCAACTCTGATAATGATTGATAGAATGAGAAAGCATCAACATGATGCTTTGCATAAATTTGCTGATCAGCATCATCTTCTAGCCTGAAAATCACATAGACAATACAAATCTTTTCAGTAAAGTAATGATTTGTGTTGACATTGAGCTTGTCAGCTATTTTGATATTTCATGTCTTTCAAATAAAGTCATCTGTTTTGATGAAGATGAGTGAATTCAAAAGCTTGATGAACTTGTGATGATCATTCTCATTTTCATTATTAGATAGAGTAGAAAATTCTCATTAAGAGTGAGCTTTGAAAGTTGAGCTTCATTTAACTTTCTGATTGACTCATTGCTCAGCTGACTGAGTATCTTGATGAAACATAAATCGATCAGCTTGACGTTGTTTTGCTCTGAAGTTCAATCGCTCATCTTGTAACTGATTGATCTTTTTCTCTAGCTCATCATTTTTATTAAAGATGATTTTTAGTTGTTTCACTCTTTTTTTGTGATTATCTTGTACAAGAAGTCAGTGTTTATTGAGTTGTAAAGTCAAGTCTCACTGACTTCAAAGCTCATTCAGCATATTGATAACTTTATTGAGTTGATTGCTGACTCAATGAAACAGTTGTTCTTCGATGTTTATGTTTCATGTGATGACAGCTTTCTCAGCTTCAACTGAAGCATTAATGAGTAGAAGTGAAACTCTTCTATTGACAGTGCTTCTAAGCAAATGAGTTGTTCAAGACTCAACTGACTTGACGTTGCATGTCATGATGAAAGAAGATAGAAGTTGTTGAGATAAGAGTAAATGATGAGTTGATGTTTTTTTGATGAGTGAAAATTCAAAGAATTTCTTGTGAATTTCAAATAATAATTGAGTGCTTTATTCAAAGAATTTCTTGCAAATAGAATGATGAAAATGAGTGTAGAATCAAAGAATTTCTTGCAATCTAAAATGATGATGCAAATTTGAAGAATCTCTTGCAAATTTTTCTTACTGAATAGATTGTTTTGTATCATTTATTCATCAATAGCAGAGTAAATGATGAGCATTTATCTAATGTTAGAAATCTGTCTAGAGTGAGTCAGATAGAAATGTCATTTAACTAGAAGATAAATGCTAAGAAAGAAAGATAGTTACAGAAAAGAAGCTGACTACATATGTGTGTTTCTCAGTCGACGCTAGACTCAATAAAGACTAGTCAAGATGACGAAGCGAGAATAAATCTGACAAGACTAGAAGACTGAGTCTGACAAGACTAAAATCATGACAAGCATGATAACAGCAATTATTCAAATGATATTCTCAACAAGTATATTGAATTAATTTCAAACTGTGATGTCATTAAAGAATCAAATGAAAGAGAAAGAAAGTAGAAAAAAAACAAGTTCATAAAGTTCTTGCATTGAGAACAGTTACAGTATAAAGCGCAGAAAAAAGCGATAGTAAATATGAAAAGAGCGCTACGCTAGCACAGCGCTCACTACAATATATAAAATCTTGTATAAATTCATAATAAGTGTTGAATTGAGTAAGAATCAAAAAAAATATGCATTATTAATAACATTCTTGTTGCATGTCATTGATTATCAAGAATGATTAATTTGATTTATGTAAACTTGATTTTTAAAAGTATTATTTTCAAAAGTATTATTTATTGAAGTGTTAATTACTAAAATGATTTAAGAAAATATGATTAAAAAAGTGATTAAAAAATCAAAAAAGAAATTGAAGAAAATATTGAATAAATGTTAAAAAATAAGTGTTAAGAATAATAATTAAATATTTCTTGTTACATTCAAATTCATCTTACTTAATGAGTTTTTTTCTTACTTTTCAAAATTCTTTATCTGTTCATATTCTATTAAACTACTCAAATTTCATTGATATTGTTGCATTACTCAAAGACATTATTAAAAAAACAATGTTGACTTTAATAAATACTTTTCACTCTGTTTAATAATTCAGAAATAATTCTTTGTGAAAATTAATTCATCTCACTTGATGAACTATTAATTTATCTTTTACTTTTCAAAATTCTTTATCTGTTCATATTCTATTAAACTACTCAAATTTCATTGATACTAAATTTTTTTTGAATTCTTACTTGATTCAACACTCATTATGAGTTTATGCAAGATTTTATATATTGTAGCAAACATTATGCTAACGTAACACTCTTTTTGTATCTACTATTATTTTTCTTTGCGCTTTATACTGTAACTGTTCTCAATGCAAAAACTTTATAAACTTATTTCTTTTTTACTTTTTCTTTCTTTCATTTAATTCTTTAATGACATTACAGTTTAAAATTGATTTAATATGCTTGTTAAAAGTATCATTTAAATGATTATTATTATCATGCTCATGATTTCTAAAAGTTTTCTCAAGTTCATGATGTTCTCTTTGCATTGCATCATCTTTCATTCTATCTTTCATTTAAAACATGTTAATAAAATGTGCTTAATTAACATTTAATCTCTGCTGCACTTGCACATCATTGTAATGACATTGAGTACTCATCTTTCATATAGAAATTGATTGAAGTCAATTTTTCTCATGCATAATTATGTCAATAATATACTGTGAAACTTTGCACAGTTCTTGTACAATCACAGATGTTAATGTGTCATCTTTGATGTTAAATATTGAAAATGAGTTGTATTGAATTTCTCTTTTCAGACTATTCTTTAAGTTTATTTGATCTGTTTCTGTATGAACATCAATCTTGTCATCACTTCAGTGCATTGATGCTCAATCAGCAATAAAAGCAAATCATATGTATTATCAATCATTTTGTTCATTACTTTATTTTTGAGTACTTCTGCATGTTGTATCACTCAATGTAACTTCAGCATAACTTCTTAAGATTGAATGCTTTCATGCACAGTCTGAACTCATTGCAGACGTGTTTGATCTTTTGTTAATATTATAGCTTTCATTGTTTTCAGAGAAATCTGATTATCATTGTATACTTTGTATATCTTTTCATGATATTCTTGATTTACTGTTGCTACATTTGCAAAATGTTTCACTCTTGCAACTAATTCTTTCAGCTCATCATGATGAGTGATGATTAAAGTTAATCTCTTTAATCTTTTATTTAGCTTTCAATTCATTCTCATCATGATTGTTATAACATCATCTTTGCTATCATTATCATTTAAGTAAACTTTTTGCTTTGATGTAAATATGTTGAGATTGTATTATTTTATTGACATTTTCTTGTTTGCAACTATAACTATCTTCAATGACTCTGATCAGAGAATCATTGTGTAAAAATAACTTCACTTCATCTTTATTTATTTAAGTATTTCTTTCATTAACTTTTGCTTCAGTTGTAAAGATGTTTTGCACAGTTTTGATTTTCAATCTTTTTTGAGTGTTAAGTCATTGCAAATTCAATGCATTGTCATCTTGATAACTTCATCTGATTTTCAAAAGTTTATGTTTGTTATTGATCTTTGTATCAGCTTTCATAAGTGAATATTTATCAACATCATGTTTATTTTCATCTGTAAAGTCTTTATTGATGTCACATGATAAACATTAATAATCTGTTGCAATGCTCTTTCTTGCACTGATTTCAGCTTAATGTTCAGACTCTTTTAATGATCTTTCACTCTTTGTGATGTATATTATATGATGACTTCGTGACTAAGCAGAAAGTGCATTATCACGAAGTATATTTACTTATTTGTTATCATTGATGAATCTCAAGTAAATTTAATGATTGTTTGCATGATCTTTTGTTTAATCACTAGTTTTGCTTCAACATAATATATGTAAGTCACTCATTTTAGCTTGAAGTTCAGTTGAACTTTTAAGACTTTGATGTCTGATTTCAAGTCAATCTGATGTTTCATCAACTTTACATCAACTTTTATATTAAATCATTTAAAGATTCTTGTAAAGTGAATTAACTTATGCTTTGTCATTAAGAATTTGATGTCATGCGTTTTTAATCACTGTTTGCATCTATCATAAATCTTGCTAAAAATTCTGCAATTGCATTTTATAAACTCTTCATATATTAAGATATTGATGTCATTCATGAAGTTTATGAAGTTAGTTCTCAGCTTGATGTCATCACATACTTGTAACAAGTTCACATTGTAAAACAGATATAATATCAATGATAGCAAAGAATCTTGTGATATGTTGACATTCATGCTGCATTTTATCATCGTGTAATCATCAATTGTGATCATGATGCATTAATCTTTTAGAAAGTTCTTCACAAACTTAAGAAGCAGTCTAAAAACTTTTCTCTTCTTCATGTCATGTAAAAGTCTGCTATGTATTATATTGTTAAATGCATTCTTTTCATTCAAACTCAGCAGTGAGATTATTCTTCTTCTCATGTCACTTCACACAGTATATATCTTTTCTGTAATTAATTACAAAGTTGTATCTATTGATCTGTGCTTGCAAGCTTTCATCTGAATGTTTAATATTGAATCATAAGCTTCTACAACATTTTGCAGATGTTTGAATATGATGAACTTCAGTATTTTGCTCAATGTGTTCATTGATACTATTACATTACTCAAATGCATTATTAAAAGAACAATGTTAACTTTAACAAATACTTTTCACTTTGTTCAACAGTTCAGAAATAATTCTTTGTGAAAATTAATTCATCTTACTTGATGTTATACTTCTTACTTTCTCAAATTCTCTACGAGTTCATATTTTATCAAACTACTCAAATTTTATTGATATTATTGCATTACTCAAATGCATTATCAAGAGAATAATGTTGACTTTAACAGATAATATTTACTCTATTTGTAAATTCAAAGTCTATCACAAGTTGAAATTGTGGTGAAAATTGATTCAATGAGATCAAAAAACATTACAAGCGACAAAATAATAATCATGTAGTCATATTCAAATAATTATACAAACTAAGACCATTCAATGTTTGAAAAGAAGTGAATGAGATCAACAAAGCAATAATGAAAGACAATGTAAGAGACAAGATAAAACAAAAGCAAAAGAACAAAGATATTCATGATAATGTATCTCAGTAATGCAATATTAAATAAAGTGTTGATTTATTTATAGTTGAATGCTTTGAATTGAAAATCAGATGCAAGACAGATGCTGAGATTGTTGCTGAAATGACAAAGCTTTTCAATATAACTGTTGCAACACAAGATGCAAATACTACTGCAATATAAAATGCAAATAGTATTGCAGAGAAAATTACTTCAAAAGCAACAAAGATATGCATTATTTATATGCATTATCTTTTAATTGTAGAAACTAATATCAATTTTAGAAAATAACAGATGAGTTGAACATAAGTAATAATAATAATAAATTCATACATTCTTGTGACATCGATTAAGTCGACTCATGAGAAACTCTATGCTATTTATATCGAGTGAACAAAACTCTCTGAGATAGAAAATCACTCGCTGTCTATACGACTGCTTTGCGCAGTCAAAACTATCATTATGAGACTTTGTATCAAATTAGTTTACATTGATTGCATGTTAGAGAATGAGTGACTTAGTCACTTTAAATTGCTTCAGAAGTTTTGTTTTCATCATCATTCTTGCAGCTGCTTTGAGACTCTTCATGATAGTGATGATTATTTGATAGTTCAAGAAGTCAACGTTTCATAGCATTCTTGATTGCAAATGTGATCAGTTTGAACAATGCATGAATACATGTTTTGTTATCTGATGATTTCAATCACAGTTGCATTGCATGCTATCTGCGTCTGAAACGTTTCTGAAGTGCAGATAAACATTCAAATTTATGTGTTCAATTCTGATATAAATGATGAGAGTGCTTTCAATCTTCTGAAAATCATTTTGCATCTTTATCATCTTGTTGAACAGATGTGATCTTTGTGTCAAGATGATGTAAACATCTTCAATGCATTTTCTATATTTTTCTCATTATTGCTTTCACTGACTTCTGTGATACTGCGTTATTGCAATGCTGTCACTAGTTGAAATTATCACAGCGAGAACTAATTGCTTGCATCTCAACTGTATTTTTGCATCTTCTCAAATTAAGTTGTTCAGAAGTGTCACTTTCTTGATGACAAAAGAGTGAGAAATGATGTGATTGACTTTCATCAGATGAGCATGTATCAGTTTGCATGCTTGTCTGATTTTCTGTGTACAATCATTGACTTAACTGCGTAATGTGATCTTGTCTTGCAGCATGTTCAGATGAACATGCAGCAAGCTTGTGTACATTTCTACTTTCAGAGTCTCAATGCTTACTCTTTTAAATGTTTTTGCAACATAATGCAGAGTCTGATTCTGTAGTGTTTCAAGTCTGCATTTTTTGTCTGACAGTTTTTTCTTCTTTTTCTCACTGATGTCAAACTGATGCTTTGAATGCAATTTCTGATCTCATTACTGCTGAGTATATCTGTCTTGCTTTTGTGAAGATTGTCTTTCATGTAAAGACTTCAAGTTTACTAAGTACTAGCATTCATGTGACATGATTCACTTCAATTTGATGAAGATGCGCGTCTCATTGCAATTTCATGTTCAGTTGTACTTTCAGAACTTGCACATCTGATTTCAACTTAATAATTGAGCTTTCTATTTGTATGCTAGTCATCATGTCAAATCTCTTTGATTTTCTGATGAAGTGTGTAAGTTCATACTTTTCTGATGCAAATGTTGTGTCATGAGTGCAAGCTCATTTCGTGCAGACATCATGCACTCTGCTCAATGTTTTGCAAATTTCTTCAATGAATTTATTGTATGCTAGAATGTTAATGTCATTTACAAAGTTGAGCACTTCAATCTTAATTTTCAATGCTTTGCACTTTTTAATCAGACTTGTGTTAAAGAATAGAAAGAGAATTGATGAAATGAGAAATTTCTGCAATATGTCTGCATTTATCTTGCGCATGTCACTTGTTTACTCATTGAATCTCAATGATGTTTCTTGATTCTCAAGAAAGCTGCATGCTCATTTGACTATGTAGTCTGAAGTTCTTTTCATTTTCAAAGTATGCAGAAGTCTGACATGCAAGACTTGATCAAATGATTCAATGATGTTTAAACTTAGCATGAATGCTACGTATTTGATTTTGCAGTCTCATACTGTGTGAATCTGATCTACTAGTAGATTTAATGTCAAGATCATGAATCACTTGCATCTCACTTTCATTTGAGCATCAGATAGCATGTGATGAGTCTCAGCTATATTGCTCAGTCTTTTAGTCATGATTAACTTCAAAACTTTGCTCATGATATCAAGCAAAGCAATGAGTTGATATGTTTTTGAATCAGTATAATCACTCTTCTTTGATTTATATAATACTATCGTTTGAGCTTTTTTGAACTGCTTCAAATGATATTCATGTGTTACATATGCGTTGAATAAACTCATTAATATCAAAGTCAGTTTTGCAAAATCTGTCTGCAGCACTCTGTTTGAAATGTCTGAGATGTCTGATGCTTTGTTTGCTTTTATTCTTTTAATTGTTTGTCTCACTTCATTTTCTGAAATGCATAAATCAGATGACATTGTCAAGAACATAAATGAGTTTGCGATGTCATTGATGTCTGTTTAAGAGAGTGAAAGAAAGAATTTTTCTTGCAATATCTCGATTTTTTTCTCAAACGTTGTTGTCATTTGATCAGTGTCACTTCGCTTTAATGATGAAAACTGAGAAAGTTTTTTAAATAGCTGACTTTCAATTCTGACTCATTTTGCGAAGCATCATATTGACTTAAGTGCGTTGCTCAACTCATGCATTTGTGATCTGAAATGTGCGCGCTTCGCTTGTTGAATGATCTTGTTTTTATGATCATTGTGTTTCAAATATTCATTTCACGCATCTAATGTGCTCTGTATTTTTCATATAATTTGCAATCATCTTGATTTCATTACTATCTTTAAGCAGTTTGAATTTCAGAAGTTCTTTGCTTGACTTGATGACTTTGTCAAGAAGATAGATTTCTCAATAATCTTTTGTAACATCTTGATAACTTTGCACACTCTTTCATTTATCATCATCTTGCTGTTCAAAGAACGATTCAACGAAAGATGCATACGCAGATATGCGCTCAATGCTTCTGTGTTCATTTTCTTTCATAGTCATCAAGTTGAAGATTGTACTAAAGTTGTTTGTAAACACAGTTTTATGACAATTAAAAGATGATTCAATTCTTGATGTAAATCAATGCGTACTTTGCATTTGCATGTCATTAACTGTATTTTCTCGCTGCTAAAGACTAGATTAATAGTTGTAAACTAATTGTGAATCTTGCAAGTAATAATGTCTGATTTCAGCAATAATTTCAGCTTAGCGTTAGTAATGATGTCGAGTAAACTGTTGATCGCTGCATGTCAAGTGAAGCATTTTCGTTTCTTTTAATGAGAGTGATGCAGATTAAAATCTCTCATGATCAGTTGTTTGCAGTTGTCTTTGAGTAACTCGCTTAAGCGAGAAATGATTGAAGATTTCTTTATAAATGTAGAGAACAATGAATATGAGTTGTAAACATTTATAAGTCGTAACGTCTGCGTTTTGTCATTTATGTTATGAGTTAATATTCTGATCAAGCAGATGTTCAACTTAACTGTTTCTATCATTTATTGATCGAGTCTTAAGCATTTATTCACATATATGCATGTTCTTGACTGTGATGACGTGTTTTTCACTAGGTAAAAGAAGTTGTGAGCTGAGTTAAATGATTGAGTGTTGTTAATGTTGCAACTCTGCTTCTGTATGACTACGATGTCAAAATCATGAACTTCTCTGTTGATTAGAAATGATTTTTAAATTTTCAATAATTTTCTGATGTTGTACTGCAGTATTCGTAGAAAAGATTGTTTTGTCATAAAGTTATTTGTAGCTGTTGTTGACTCTGCAAAGAAAAGACTCTTTGAATGCTCTCAATCATTAAGAATCTATTTTGTTTTCTGATTTATCATTTCTGACTCTGCTTGAATGACGTCTCATCTGAGTTGCTATTCACGCAAGAGAAACAATCAACGCATCTCTTCTTGACTTCTATCATTTATCATGTTGATTCATGAGCGACTAGACTGCATGTTTTCAGCACAACTGTTGTTGAGCTTGATGAGTTTGCTGAACTGAGAAAATTCATGAAATTCAAAGAGTTCTTTGAACTTGAAGAGTTCATTGAATTCAAAGAGTTCATTGAATCTGCAAAGCTTGAAGACAGCGAAGAGCTTAAAAATTGCAAGAATGTGTGATTGTATTTAGATGCTTCTGAGTATTTGAACGATCTGTTTCTATATATTTCAAATGCTTGTTTCATCTGCTGTTGTCATTTGAAACAGATGCATCTTTAAAGTTCGTGATTTTCGTTGCAGTTAGCATAACGTTTTTTATTCAAAGACATCACGCATTTCTTGATGTGATGTTTGTCTGCGCACTTGACGCAGCGTTGATTCTTTCTGCAGAATCTGATCATGTGATCAAATTCTTGACATCTGAAGCACTGTGTGATGCAACAGTTCTTCTCAAACAGCTCACATGCACATTCATGATATGCATTTAGCATACTTATGTTCATCAGTTGATTCATCATCGCTTCGATTGCTACTTTCATAATGAGCGATGAATGAGTCTTTTTGCTCTTTGCTACTTTCTTGAGTCAGACTATTCTTAGAATCTTCAGATTTTCATGAAGTCTTGTGTTATTCTTTATCAGCTTTCTAATGACTTTCTTCTGATTGCTCATGTTAATTGTAATGCACATTTCATGTATCAGCACTGCAAATGTTCATCGTGATATGCATGTTGAGTTCACAATTTCTTTTGCTCATTCTTGAGTCTTTTTCAGATTTGTCTATCAAAAATATGTTGTATACATTGCATGCAACATATATAGAGCACAATTTCTATGCTGATTTTTCTCTTAGACTTAAGAAGTTACTCAAAGAGTTTTCTTGTGACAGATTCACAGTTCAAGATGAACAAAATTTCTCACTGTTTAGATTTTGATAGTTTACTTCTTAAGCATGAGTTGCAGATGTTTCGTTTGCGATACACATGCATATCACAGTCAGTTTCTTCTTTAATTACATTGACATGTGCTACTGTTCTCTTAAGCTATACAGATGATGTTTTCAACTAAAGATTGATTCTATCATCAAGACATTCAAGAGTCAAAGTTCAGTGAAGAGATGAAATTCTTGAGATCAACAGTCATCGTCATTGTATATCATGTCTTGCAGACGCTCGCTTTGCTTGTTAAATGTGCAACTCATCTGTTTCACATTATCTATAAAGATCTTTCTCATGCAGATTGATCATGTCTTGCAAAGATGTTTATATGCTACACTTCTAATCAGATAGCGTAGTTCAATCATTCTTTACTAACTTGCTTGTGTTTCTCTTCTTTTAACAAAGTCTTCTCATCAGCATATTGCTCACATATAAAATGTCTGTGTCTGAATGTCTGTTAAACAATATTAATGAGACTCTCAAGTTTGCTTGTGTTGAACTTAATGAGTCTCATGAGTTGCTCATGTTATAGTAACAGACATGCAGTTTTAACAAGATTTATACATAGTTAGCATGTAGATTTAAAGAATGTTCATGATTCAAGTTCTTTCTACTAATCATTCTCAACAGATCAAACACAAGAGTATTCTGTCTCAGTTCTCATCATTGCGATGACAAGATACTGAATTGAATGATTTTCATAAGCGATTTCTCTTGTAGTTCTGTATTCTATTTAACTTTCTCATCTGTGTGCAGATTGCTTTGTAGCATGCGCATTGAGATTATCAAAGTCTGCATGATTGCAAAAACTCTGCATGCAATCAACGCACAACGCTTCATCATCACGCAGCATCTTGATATCATTCAAACTTTTGATAATCTTTAGACTTTACTGTAGCTAAACAGTAGATTCATAGTCAGCATCATGTACAGATGAGTTTCATTGCTGATCATTGAACATAAGTAAAGAAATATTAAAATTTATGATTTTTATAATTCACTTAATTCAATAAAGAATTCTTCATCATGATGATTTGAAAAAGTTAAAGCAGATTAATGATATTAATTTTATGACAACTTTTCAGAATTTTACAACAGAATTCATTACTTTTTCAACTGTCAAAGAATGAGAAATTCAGAATTCAATATATGTAATAAATTCTAATTTGAATAATTTTATCATAGTAAAAAATCATGATGCAGAAATGTATTATGAAGCAAAGAAAAATGAGAAGAAACTACAATATGATGAATATAAGATAATCAGTAATGAAAAGAAAGAAAATAATGAAAGTGAAAAGAAAATAATAAAGCTGTTCAACTAGCAAATAACACTTATCTTACTTTTCAAGTTTTAATTATAATTCATAAATTTATAAATTTATAGTGCATTATCTTTTTGCATTATCATGAAGAGTGTTCAATAAAAAGTCATGATGAAAATCATGAAGTTTTCATAATGAAAACTATTCAATCAAGCTATTTACATTTATTTAATATCTTGTTGAGTCAAATTAAGTTGTTGAGTTGAGTTGTTAAATTAAGCTTCTCAACTCAACTTAATACTTTTTTTCTTCAAAAAATTTCAACTTAACTTGATACTTTTTAAGTTAAGTACTTAATTCAAACTTAAGTACTTGACTTGATGCAATCAGTTTAAACATTATAAGCTTATGAAATTTCTTACTGACTAGCTTTTAAGCGATTGAAATTAACATTTAAAGCTGCTCTGCTTTAATTAAAATGAGTTAAAAATCATAAAGATTAAATCATAAATTAATAAAGAAAAGTTATTTGATCAAATGAAACATTCATGACTTAAGAATTAAATAAAACATCAGAATGAGTTTTTAAAACTTGCAAACAGAAATGAGATAAAGATAAAGTAATAAAAATTCTCAATAAAAAGATCTTTTTCATTATAATTTAAAAAGCTTGATTTAATTTAATTTGAATTCATACACTTTTGTGACATCAATTTAGACTTAACTCATGAGAAACTTTATGCTATTTATATTGAGTGAACAAAACTGTTTGAGAAAGAAAATCACTCGTCATTTATATGATGACTTCACATCATTAAAACAATGATCATGAAACTATGTATTAAGTTTGCATTTATAACTTTTATTCAGCGTATGACACTCAAGTAAACTCTTGATGAGTGTTTGTATTGCTTAATTATGATACATCATTCTTACTTTGCTCTTCATTGATGATATTTTATACAATGATGCTTCAATCTTCAATCTTCGATCAATTTTATTGCACTTGTGATGCTCATGATTGTAATGTCAAAAACTGCGTTCTCTTGCTTAATGATTATCATTCATTGAGCAAAGAAATACATGATGAAAGAGAGATGTGTATGATGAAAAGATAAAGTGTGATCATACTAAATAATTCTTTTCTTCTCTTGATTTGATTTATGTCACGTAGATGTTGAATGAATTGTTAGTATAAATGTGCAATCACAATCATTCAATGATTGATTCTGATCAATAAAAGAGAATGCGTTCTGATCATTCTTCTGCACTCTCAATTTTTCACATAAATAAATGTATGACTTGACATCAAGTAAAGAAAATGAGTTCAAGTCTTCTCAGTATATCAGCATGATTGATGAGTCACTACTTCTTTAAGCACTGTAATCATGACTTTTAAACTGAAATCAACTATTTTATTTAATATCTTTTCATCAATTACTCAATAATACTGTTGATATGATAAAAATGTTTCAGTATATTAATGCAATTGATGAGTCACAAATTCTTTGATCACTTGTAATCATGACTTTCATACTGAGATCGACTTTTTCACTAGATATCTTTTCATCTTTTTGACATTAACATGTCATTAATCTTCTTTGTAGATTGATTGTAACTGTTAGAGAGAATGTTGTTGCATGAGTGAAAACTCTGCATGATGACTTTTCTAATCATGCAACGTTTTAACATCATTTGAACTGCGTTGAATTGAAATCTCTTGACTTTTCTGACTTTTATTCAAACACAGAATAGAATTAAAAGATTTGTAGTCAACATCACATACAGATGAATCTCATTGCTGATCATTTAAGAAGCTTTTTAAGATTCTGAAAAATCAAATTTATATTTGCTCAATTGAAACTTTAAATTCAAAAAACATGATTATTTAATTGTTTTTTACATTCAGATTTTGAAATACAATTTGATTAATATATAAAACTCAAAATTAATATTCATGCAAAATAATGTTTTAATACATAAAGTCAAAGATCGACAACAAAATTCATTTATACATGATGTCAACTATGAATCTTTTGATTCTATTTTAAATAAAAGTCAAAAGAGTCAAGAGATTTCAATTCAACACACTTTAAATGATGTTAAAATGTTGCATGATCAGAAAAGTCATCATGCAGAGTTTTCACTTATGTGACAACATTCTCTCTAACAGTTACAATCAATTTACGAAGAAGATTAATGACATGTCAATGTCAGTAAGAGATGAAAAGATATCTAGTGAAAAAGTCGATCTCAATATGAAAATCATAACTACAAGTGATCAAAGAATTTGCAACTCATTAACTGCGTCAATATACTAGAATGTTTTCATCACATCAACAGTATCATTAAGTAATTAATGAAAAGATATCAGATAAAATAGTTGTTCTCAGTCTGAAAGTCATGATTACAATGTTCAAAAAAGTAGTGACTTGTTGATCATGCTGATATATTGAAAGAGCTTGAACTCATCTTTTTTACTTGATGTTAAGTCATACATTTATCTACGTGAAAAATTGAAAGCTCAAGAGAATGATCAAAATGCATTCTTTTTCATTGATCAAAGTTAAACATCAAATGATTGCAATTGCACATTTATACTAACAATTCATTCAACGTTTATGTGATATAAGTTAAATCAAGAGAAGAAAAGAGTTATTTAATACAATCACACTTTATCTTCTCATTGTATGCATCTCTCTTTCATCACATATTTCTCTGTGCAATGAATGACAATCATTAAGTAAAAGAACATAGTTTTATGTATGTTATAATCATGAGCATCACGAATGCAAAGAAAACATCTTTTGTCTTCAAATCAAGAATTGAATCAAAACATCATTGTATAAAATATCATTAATAAAGAGCAGAACAAAGACAATGTGTCATAAATAAACAATACAAACACTCATTAAAAGTTTACTTAAGCATCACATGCTGAATAGAAGCTATAAATGCAAACTTGATACATAGTTTCATGATCATTATTTCAACGACGCAAAGTTGTTGTATAAATGACAAGTGATTTTCTTTTTCAGAAAGTTTTGTTCACTCAATATAAATAGCATAAAGTTTCTCATGAGTTAAGTCTAAATCAATGTCATAAGAATGTATGAATTCAAATCAAATTCAAATCAAATCAAATATAAAGTCAGAAAATCAAAGCTTTGATTTCAGAAAAATGATATAAAAGTCATGAAATGATCTTTATACAATCTTGATTTGAACTCAATTGAAAATCTTTGAGCTTTACTGAAGAAGAAAGTTTATAAAGTTTATTCAAATTTGAATTCATTAAAAAGTAAAAATAATAAAGTTGAAACTTAATTGTTTCACATTTTATAAAAGATCTGAAAAAATATACAAGAGAAAATAATAGAAAGATTAATTTTCAATATATCATGCAAATGTAAAGCTGTAATTATAGCAAAGAACTGACATACTAAATATTGATTGAAAAATCATAAATCATATACTATCAAATAGTTAGTTTAAATATTGAAGTTTCTCAGCTTGATTTTGAGATTTCATAATTGCATGCATGTGAGAAAAATGATTTTATGATTTCATAGTTGAACACTTAGTGCAAGACACTGTATGTACTTAATAAAGATAATAATGTCATTAAACTGATCATTAAGTTAAGTTTCAATATCAATCTTCTGACTTGACTCAAGTACTCAATATCAATCTTCTGACTCAACTTAAATACTCGATTTCAACATTCTGACTCGATCTGATATTGATCTCAAGTCAATACTCAATTTGAGTTCTCGACTTAACTCATCAAGAAATCAAATATGATGTCAAGAAAGTTAAATATAGAAATTTTTCCGGTTTTTCGCCTTTGCATTATCTTTTTGCATTATCTTTTTGATAGAAAGTCATAAAGAGAAACATGAAGAGAAACATAAAGAAAAACATGAAGATTGTTTGATAGAGAGCTTTGATAGAAAGTTATGATAGAGAGCTATGATAGAAAGTCATGACGAAAAACTATGAAGACTGTTTGATAAAGAGTCATGAAGAAGAGTCATGAAGAGAAGTCATAAAGAGAAGTCATGAAGAAAAGTCATAAAGAAAAGTCATAAAGAAAAGTCATAAAGAAAAGCTATGATAAAGAGTCATAATAAAGAGTCATAATAAAGAGTTATAATAGAATATTTATCTATTTATCTTCATGTCTTGACGAGTTGAATCGAGAATTTCAAGTTGATACTCAATTTCAATCTTCTGACTCAACTCAAATACTTGAATTGAATCTTCTGATTCAACTCAAATACTCAGATCAAGAAATCTGACTTGAATCAAGTCTTGATGAGTTGAGTACTCAACTTGAACTTAAGTACTCGACTTGACGCGATCAGTCTAAATGTCATTTGCTTCATGAATGTTTATTCAAGCATTCAATTCAGTGCTGATGTTAATGTTGATCATTTCATGATTAAAAAGCAATGTATTCATGTTTTTTCTTTTGTATTTAATGATACATTTATGTTTTTCTCTTCTGATGCTGTTTAATTCTGTGATAAAAGTAAGTTTTTTCTAGCATTTTGAAGTTCATAATGAGTAATGCTCACTGATTCTGAGTTTTTAATCATTGTATGAATAGAAAATTGCTGATCAAAATTCTGATGTTACTTTATCAAACTTTCTGAATTTAAACAATGAATATGATTAGTACTTTATTGAACTTTCTGAGTTCAAGTACTGCTGAAATTTCTGATTTCTGATGATAAGTTTAATAAAAAGTTAATCAAAAGCAACATGTTCATGTTCTTTAATTTTGATTCTATCAAAATTTCTGATTTTAAATCAAGATTCTTCTTTAAAAATTTCTGATTTTTATTGAGCTTTTTAAACTTAAGTTTTAATTTAAGTTGTATAACTTGTTTTTATATCATTTACATATTAATAGTAAGATTAATGATTTTTGAACTAATGTTATAATTTTTTTTATTTCTTCATTAAATGCATGCAGTTTATAACTATGATACTATTTAGATGTTGTATGTATGCTAAGTTACATGTAATTTGATTAAAGTTGCTGCTTTATATCTTTTCATTAATTAATCATATTAATAGTTTACATATACAAGTGCTTTTGCTCAAACTCTTGTCATTATACTTTTATTTTTCTTTGTTTCTTTACACTCTTTGCATTTTACTTTTTCGTTTCTAATAATCATTTTCTTGTTGCAATTTAAGTATTTTTCAAATACTTTAATGTTGCAATTCTTTCAATCTTAATGATGAATAATATCAATATAGTGTTTATGTTTTTGAGCTGAGCTTTTTTCTTAAACTTTATCTGCTTTGCTTTATAAGATACAATCTTTATGCTGATTTTTTTCTTAACAAGAAATAGTTTCTTGCAGCAAATTTACAGTTCAAAATGAGCAAAATCTTTTATTACTCAAATTTTAACAATTTACTTTTTAAACATGAATCATAAATGTTTTATCAACAATACATATGTATATTGCAGTCAATTTCTTCTTTAATCACATTAATATACATTACTGTTTTTTTAAGTTATACAAATGATGTTTTTGATTAAAGATTAATTGATAGAATAATCACAACGCGCGCAAAACAAACTTTTGAACAGAGCATTATAAATGAGAGAGAAAAGATTAAGTAGATGAATAAATGATAACAAATTGCATGAGCAGCAGTAATGCTGATTCAATGATGATTGCGAGCAGCGTTAACTTGTTGCAAAGAGACAGTGATGCAAGATTTAAATGCTTACGTAATGATGAAATGAAAGTTATCAGCATCATTAATCTACTAACACAAACATTAATGTTAAAGAAAGAGAAAAGCAAAGATCATTCATGAAAAGAAGTGATTTTAAAGCTGATTCAACATTTTCAAAATATTTCAGAAAGAAAGATTGAAAATCAAGATGCATTCATCACAAAGAATGTACAGAAGTTAAAGACATTCATTCAACTTCTTAATAAATAATTACAAACATAAGAAAATATACATTTCACATTTAAAACATTATTATGAATTAATGTAGTAAAAGAAGAAGTGACAATTAAGAAGCAGTAACTCAGAGATGATCTGTCATTGCTTCGCAAAAGACGCAAGATTCTAGTAAAAATAATGAAAAGAAAAAAGATGAAAGAAATACAAAAGAGATTGATTGATCAAATCTTTCAAGAAATTGCAAATGCATTGATGATGCAACAAGATCTAATAGTGTTGCTTTGCAAGCTTGAAAGCAAAAACATTGCACTTCATGTAATGAGTTTAAAAGCTCAAGCAGCTTTAGAAAAGTCTCAAACATGAGTGAAGAGAATTGCAAGCTCAGCGCATGTAATGCATAAAAGCTTCGTGATACTAGCACATGATGTACACATTATACTGAACACAAGTAATCAGAAGAAGATCATCAAAAAACTGATAAAGAATAACGTAAAACTTCATGAAAATTTAAAGATGCTGAGAATAGCTTAACTTAAGAAGATAGTTGAAAGTGAAAAGACTCACTCATTGCTCATTGTAAAAATCATGATCAAAATGATGATAAATCAACTACTAAATGTAAACATGCTGAATTCATATCAAGAATGCTTATGCAAGTTGTTTGAAAAGAACTATTGTATCACACAGTGTTATAGATGCTTTGATTTTAATCATATGACTAGATTTTGCAAAAATGAAGAGTGTTGCTTCAAATGTGCAGATAAACATTACATTAAAAGATGCGTTGTGTTGATGAATAAAAGACGATGCACAAACTGCAATGATATTCATGAACTCTGAAAACACTCATGTCTTAAGTGAAAACTACAAATAAAGCAATCAGAAGAAATCTTTTAAAACAGATTAATCAGATACTTTGAAGCGTTGAAAGATAATCACTCATTCTCTTTTTTCTTTTTGAACTTCTTAAATTCAATGAATTTTGTAAGTTCAATGAATTCATCAAGTTCAATGAACATCTTGATGATAACAAGCAGTCGAGACATCAATGAGTTAACATGACAAGTGATAAAAGTCAAGAAAAGACAAGTCAATCACTCTTCATGCGTGATTAGTAACTCAGAAAACATAATGTCTAAACAGATACAAAAATGTTAAATCAGAAAATACAAAAGATTCTTGATGATTAAAAGTATATAAAAAGCTGTCTTTGCACAGAGTTAACAACAGCTACAGATAACTTTATGATGAATCAAATCTTTCTGCGAATTTTACAGTACAACATTAGAAAGTCATTGAAAATTCAGAAATCATTTCTGATAGACAGAAAAGTTCGTAAATTCAACATAATAGTCATTCAGAAACAAGATTGTAACATTAATGCTTTGCAAATGTTCAGCTTAACTCACAACTCATATCATCTAGTGAAAGACTCATCATCTCAAGCAAGAACATGCATTTATGTTAACAAGCATTTAAAACTCAATCAATGAGTGATGAAAATCATTGAATCAAACATCTGCTTAATTAAGCTACAAACTAGCAACTTGAAAGACGAGATACAGATGCTACAACTTATAAACGTTTACAATTTATGCTCACTGTCTATTATTTTTACAGAAGAATCATTTACTATTTCTCGTCTGAATGAACTAATCAAAGATGATTGTGAACAGCTAATTGTAAAAGATTTCAATCTACATCACTTATACTGAAGAGACAAAAGATGTTTTACTCATCACATAGTGATGAATGCTTTACTAAACATTATTACAAATGCAAGACTAAAGCTATTGCTTGAATTAAACACAATTATTAGAAAGACTCACAATCAACTCACAATAATAAATCTAGTGTTTGATAGTAAGAAAATTCAATTCATGATATACAAATGCAAGATGAAAATCAATTTACATCAGAAATTTGATCATCTTTTGATTGTCACGAAGTTGTGTTTACGCACATTCTTCATGCAGCTTACAACTCATTGATTATGAAAGAAAATGAACACAGAAGCACTAAACACTCATTTAAGAATACATCTTCTCATCGATTGTTTTCTTGATAACAAGACAGTGATAAATGACAGAGTAGCTGAGATCACTCATATGCTACAAGAGATCATTAAGAAGTTTACTTCTTGAACAAAGTCATTAATTTAAGCATGAGACTTTTAAAATCAAATCTGCTTGAAAGTCATGATAAAATCATGATGACTATGAATCATATAAAAATTGCAGAGTACTCTAAAGACATGAAACGACTATCTGAGATACAATGATCACAAAAACAAGATCATTAAAGAAACAAAATGTTCACATTTTAGATCACATATGCATAAGTTGAGCAACGAATTGAAATCAATTTGATGCTTCGCAAAATGAGTCAGAATCAAAAGTCAGCTACTTAAGAAACTTTTGCAGTTTTCGTTATTAAAGAACAACAATTTCGATCACATAACAGACTCATTCAAAGAAAAAACAAAAATGCTACGAAAGAAATTCTTTTCATCATCATTTTAAGCAAATATCAGTGACATTTCAAGATTATTTATATTACTGACAATGTCATTCAATTTAGTCTTATCACAAAATGAGATGAGACAGATGATTTAATGAGTAAAAGTCAACAAAGTATCAGACGCATTCAAAATTTCAAATAAAACACTTCAAGTAAATTTAACAGAACTGATCTCGATACTAATTAATTTATTCAATGCATGTGTAATTCACAAATATCATTCGAAGCAGTTCAAAAAAACTCAGACAATAGTACTGTGCAAATCAAAGAAGAGTGATTACATTAATTCAAAGATGTATCAATTCATTATTTTGCTAAACATCATGAATAAAACATTAAAATCAATCATGATCAAAAGATTAAATAATATTATTGAAACTCATTACATGCTTTCAAACGTTTAAATGAGAGTGAGATGCAAGTAATTTGTAATTTCAGCGTTGAATCTACTAGTAAATTAAGTACATGCAGTATGAGACTGCAAAATTAAGTACGTAGTTTTCATGCTTAGTTTAAACATTGCTGAAATGTTTAATCATGTCTTGCATACTAGACTTCTGCATACTTTAAGAATGAAAAGAACATTGAACTACATAGTTGAATGAACTTGCAGCTTTCTGAAAGACAGAGAGTCATCGCTGATGTTCAATAAATAAATCAGCGCAATGCAATGAGTAAATGCTGACATATTGCAGAGATTTCTCATATCATTGATTCTCTTTCTATTCTTTAATGCAAGCTTAATCAAAAAATGCAAAGCTCTAGAAATCAAAATTGAAGTGCTTGACTTCATAAATGACATCAATATTTTGATTTATGACAAAATCATAAAATTAATTTGCAAATCATTAAGTTGAGCATACAACATCTGTGCAAAGTGAGCTTAAATTTATGATGTTACGTTCGCTTTAAAAAAAATACAAACTCACTCACTTCATTTGTAAGTCAAAAAGATTCGACATGACAGTCAGTTTATGCATAAAAAAACTCGATAATAAAGTTGAAATCAGATGTACAAGTTTTCAAAGTGCAACTGAACATGAAACTACAATGAGATTTGCATCTTCATCAAATAGAAGCAGATCACATCATCAAGATGCTGATGCTTAGTTGACTTAAGATTTTCATTTAAGAAGTTACATTCACAAAAGCAAGATAAATATACTTTGCAATGATAAGATCAAGAATGACATTTGAAGCATTAATATGATATTAATGCAATAAAGAAGAAGAATTGTTAAATATAAAACAAAGACTAGAAATTCTTTAAAATTAAGTGTTGCATCATGTGATCAACATTTTCAGAAAAGTGAATATTAAAATGTTGAAAGTCAAAACATATATATTCTTGCTACATATTCATCTGAACAAGCTGCAGAATTAAGTCACATTATGCAGTTGAATCAATGACAGAATACAGAAGACTTGATGAGCATGCAAAATCATACATGCTCATCTGATAGAAATTAATAAACTCATTTCTTATTTTTCAATCTTCAAAAAATGATGTTTTTGAATGTTTTAATTCGCAAAGAAGTAAAGATATAATTTAAATGTAAATGACTTAATCTTTTAACAACGACTTAAATGAGTGAACATGCAATTGCACAGTTTTACAAAAGTCAATGAAATCTTTGATGAGAAAACTACAAAAAACACATTGCAAACATTAATGCATCTTTCGCTCAAAGATCTCATTTATTCAAGAAGTCAGTGAAGATGTGTAATAATCTTCAGAAGATCAAAAGCATTTTTGCAATTTACATCAGAATTAAACGCATAAAGCTGAAAATTTATCTGCATTTGAAAAACATGTTGAGCGCAAATAGTCTTTGATGCAACTGCGAATGAAATCATTAAACAGTTAAGCATATTCTGATGCATTGCTTAAATTGAATGCATCTTTGATTGAATATGCTACAAAATGTTGACTTCACGAACTATTGAATCATCATTTCAATCACGAAGAGTCTCAAGATAACAGCAAGAATGATGATGAAAATGAAGTTATTGAAGCAGTTTAAAATGACAAGAACACTCATTTTTTAACATGCAATCATCATGAACAAATTTGATACATAGTTTCAGTTTTATTGTCTTAACTGCATGTAACAGTTGTATAAACAGCAAGCGATTTTCTATCTCAGAGAATTTTGTTCACTCAACATATATAGCATAAAGTTTCTTACAAATCGATTTAATTGATGTTACAAGAATGTATGAATTTATTATTATAATAATGATAATAAATTCATACACTCTTATGACATCAATTAAGTCGACTCATGAGAGATTCTATGCTATTTATATCGAGTGAACAAAACTCTTTGAAATAGAAAATCACTCACTGTTTATATGACTGCTTCATGCAGTTGAAACTATCATTATGAGACTTTGTATTAAATTAGTTCGCGTTGATTGCATGTTAAAGAATGAGTGACTCAATCACTTTAAATTGCTTCAGAAGTTTCATTTTCATCATCATTCTTGCAGCTGCTCTGAAATTCTTCGTGATAGCAATGATTATTTAATAGTTCAAGAAGTCAATGTTTCATAGCATTCTTGATCGCAAATGTGATCAGTTCAAGCAATGCATGAGTACATGTTTCATCATTTGATGATCTTAATTGCAGTTGCATCACATGCTATCTGTGTCTGAAATGTTTCTGAAGTGCAGATAAACATTCAAATCTATGCGTTCGATTCTGATGTGAATGACAAGAATACTTTCAATCTTTTGAAAATCATTTTGCATCTTTATCATCTTGTTGAACAGATGCAATCTTTGTGTCAAGATAATGTGAACATCTGCAATGCATTTTTTATATTTTTCTCATTGTTGCTTTTACTAATTTCTGTGAAACTGTATTATTGCGATGCTGTCATTAGTTGAAATCGTCACAGCGAAAACTAATTACTTGCATTTTAACTGTATTTTTGCATCTTTTTAAATTAAGTTGTTCAGAAGCATTACTTTCTTGATGATGAAAGAGCGAGAAATGATGCAATTGATACTCATCAGATGAGCGTGTATCAGTTTGCATGCTTATTTGATTTTCTGTGTACAATTGTTGACTTGACTGCGTAACGTGATCTTGTCTTGCAGCATGTTCAAATGAACATGCAGCGAGCTTGTGTATATTTCTGCTTTCAGAATCTCAATGCTTACTCTTTTGAACATCTTTGCAACGTGACACAGAGTCTGATTCTGTAATGTTTCAAGTTTGCATTCTTTGTCTGACAGTTCTTTCTCTTTTTCTCGCTGATGTTAGACTGATGTTTCAAATGCAATTTCTGATCTTACTACTGCTGAGTATATCTGTCTTGCTTTTGTGAAGATTGCTTTTCATGTGAAGACTTCGAGTCAACTAAGTACTAACATTCATGTGATGTGATTCACTTTGATTTGATGAAGATGCGCATTTCATCGCAATTTTATGTTCAGTTGTACTTTCAGAACTTGCATGTCTGATTTCAACTTAATAACTGAACTTTCTATTTGTATGCTAATCATCATGTCAAATTTTTTGAATTTTCTGATGAAGTGTGTAAGTTCATACTTTTCTGATGCAAATGTTGCATCATGAGTGCAAGCTCATTTCATGCAAACATTATGTGCTTTGCTCAATGTTTTGCAGATTTCTTCAATGAATCTATCATATGTTAGAATGTTAATGTCATTTACAAAGTTGAGCACTTCAATCTTAATTTTCAGTGCTTTGCACTTCTCAATCAAACTTACGTTGAAGAATAGAAAGAAAATTGATGAAATGAAAAATCTTTGCAATATGTTTGCATTTATCTTGCACATGTCACTCATTTATCTATTGAAAATATGTTGTATACATTGCATGTAACATACATAAAGCATGACTTTTATGCTGATTTTCTTTTTAGACTCAAGAGATTACTCAAAGAGTTTTCTTGTAACAAATTCACAGTTCAAGATGAACAAGATCTTTCACTGCTTAAATTTTGACAGTTTACTTCTTAAGCATGAGTTGCAGACGTTTCATCTGCAATATACATGTGTATCGCAGTTGATTTCTTCTTTAATCACATTAACATGCACTACTGTTTTTTTAAACTATACAAATAATGTTTTTGACTAAAGATTGATTTTATCATCAAGACATTTGAGAGTCAAAGCTCAGTAAAGAAGTGAGATTCTTGAAATCAACAATTGTTGTCATTGTATATTACATCTTGCAGATGCTTGCTTCGCTTGTTAAATGTGCAACTCATTTATTTTGTGTTATCTGTAAAAATCTTTCTTATGCAGATTGATCATGTTTTGCAGAAATGTTCATATGCTACACTTCTAATCAGACAGCGTAGTTCAATCATTTTTTATTAACTCGCTTGTGTTTCTCTTCTTTTAACAAAGTTTTTTCATCAACGTATTGCTCATGTATAGAATGTCTGTATCTGAACGTCTGTTAAATGATATTAATGAGACTCTTGAGTTTGTTCATGTCAAACTTAATGAGTCTCATGAGTTGTTTATGTCGTAGTAACAGACACGCAGTCTTAACAAAATTTATACATAGTTAGCATGTAGATTTAAAGAATATTCGTGATTCAAGTTCTTTCTGCTAATCATTCTCAACAAATCAAATGCAAGAGTGTTCTGTCTTAGTTTTCATCATTGCAATGACAAGATACTGAATTGAATGATTTTCATAAGCGATTTTTCTTGTAGTTCTGTGTTCTATTTGACTTTCTTATCTGCGTGCAAATTGCTTTGTAACATGTGCATTGAGATTATCAAAGTCTGCATGATTGCAAAAACTTTGCATGTGATCAATGCACAGCGCTTCATCATCATGCAGCATCTCGATGTCATTCAAACTTTTGATAATCTTTAAACTCTACTGTAGTTAGACAGTAGATTTGTAGTCAGCATCATGTACAGATGAGTTTCATTGCTGATTGAATTTATTATTATTAAAAATTAATTTTATCATTAAAATATAATAATAATAATAATAATAATAATAATAATAATAATAATAATAATAATAAATTTATACATTCTTGTAATATTGATTAAGTCAACTCATGAGAAACTTTATGCTATTTATATCAAGTGAACAAAACTCTCTGAGATAGAAAATCACTCGCTGTTCATACAATTGCTTCACGCAGTTGAAACTATCATTATGAAACTATGTATCAAATTAGTTCATGTTGATTGCATGTTAAAGAATGAGTGACTTAATCACTTTAAATTGCTTCAAAAGTTTCATTTTCATCATTATTCTTGCAGCTGCTCTGAAATTCTTCATGATAATGACAATTATTTAATAGTTTAAAAAGTCAACATTTTATAACATTCTTGATTGCAAATATGATCAGTTTAAGCAATGCATGAGTACATGTTTTATCATCTGATGATCTCAATTACAGTTGCATTGCATACTATTTGCATTTGAAACATTTCTGAAGTGCAGATAAACATTCAAATCTATGCATTCAATTCTGATGTAAATGATGAGAATGCTTTCAATCTTCTGAAAATCATTTTGCATCTTCATCATTTTGTTGAACAGATGCAATCTTTGTATCAAGATGATATAAACATCTGCAATGTGTTTTCTATATTTTTCTCATCATTGCTTTCACTGACTTCTGTGATACTGTGTTATTGCAATGCTGTCACTAGTTAAAATCATTGCAGCGAGAATTAATTACTTACATTTTAACTGTATTTTCACATTTTCTTGAATTGATTTGTTCAGAAGCATCACTTTCTTAATGATGAGAAAGTGAAAGATGATGTGATTGATGTTCATCAAATGAATGCATATCAATTCACATGTTTATCTGATTTTCTGTATACAATCATTAATTCAACTGTGTAACATGATCTTGTTTTGCAGCATGTTTAAATGAATATGCAGCAAGCTTGTGTACATTTTTGCTTTCAGAGTCTCAATGCTTACTCTTTTGAATGTTTTTGCAACATAACATAAAATCTGATTCTGTAATGTTTCAAATTTGCATTCTTTATTTGACAGTTTTTTCTCTTTTTCTTGCTGATGTCAAACTGATGCTTCAAATGCAATTTCTGATCTTATTACTGCTGAATATATTTATTTTGCTTTTGTGAAAATTGTCTTTCATGTAAAGATTTCAAGTTAATTAAGTGCTAGCATTCATGTAATGTGATTCACTTCAATTTGATGAAGATGCACATTTCATCACAATTTCATGTTCAGTTGTACTTTCAGAACTTGCACATTTGATTTTAATTTAATAATTGAGCTTTTTATTTATATGTTAATTATCATGTTAAATCTTTTTGATTTTTTGATGAAGTGTGTAAATTCATACTTTTCTGATTCAAATGTTGCATCATGAGTGTGAACTCATTTTATGCAAACATCATGCATTTTGCTCAGTGTTTTGCAAATTTCTTTAATGAATCTATTGTATGTTAGAATGTTAATGTCATTTACAAAGTTAAGCACTTCAATCTTAATTTTCAATGCTTTGCACTTTTCACTCAGACTTGCGTTGAAGAATAGAAAGAAAATCAATGAAATGAAAGATTTTTATGATATGTCTGCATTTATCTTACGCATGTCACTCATTTATTCATTAAATCTCAACAATGTTTCTTGATTTTTAAGAAAGCTGCATGCTCATTCAATTATGTAATTTGAAGTTTTTTTATTTTTAGAGTATGCAAAAGTCTGACATGCAAGACTTGATTAAACACTTCAATAATATTTAAACTTAGCATGAACATTATGTATTTAATTTTGCAGTCTCATATCATGTGAATCTGATCTACTAATAAATTTAATATCAAGATCATGAATCATTTGTATTTTACTTTCATTTGAGCATCAGATAGCATATGATGAGTCTCAGTTATATTACTCAGTCTTTTAATCATGATTGACTTCAAAGCTTTTTTCATGATATCAAGTAAAGCAAGAAGTCAATATGTTTTTGAATCAATATAATTGCTTTTCTTCAATTTGTATAATACTATCATTTGAGTCTTTTTGAACTGCTTTGAATAATATCTGTGTATTACACATGCATTGAATAAACTCATCAGTATCAAGATCAGTTCTGCAAGATTTGTCTGTAACACTTTATTCAAAATGTTTAAAATATTTGATGCTTTGTCTGCTTTTACTCTTTTAATTATTTATCTCACTTCATCTTCTGAAATGCGTGAATCAAATAATATTGTCAAAAGTATAAATGAGTTTGCAATGTCATTAACATCTGTCTAAAAGAATGAAAGAAAGAATTTTTCTTGTAATATCTTGATTTTTTTCTTGAACGTTGTTATCATTTGATCAATGTCACTTTACTTTAATGATGAAAACTGAGAAAGTTTTTTAGATAGTTGACTTTCGATTTTGATTCATTTTGCGAAGCATCATATCAACTTAAGAGTCAACAACGAGATTTATTTGTACAAGATGCTGACTATGAATCTTCTGCAAGCTATGCTTGTCAGAAGAGCTGAACAATCTCATTAACATCAACAGAGCAGTAACAGCGCTTTACTCACGCATTGAGCTCACACACAGTCGAAAAGCGAGACAATAACAACGCAGTCATTGACGCGTTGAAGTTTGCATATACACAGAAGAACAGCAATGTCTTTGCATACATGCTGCAACTTACATACAACATATACATACATATTGCGAAGGCACGACTCAGCTTTCGCGCACATACAGACAGATGTGATGCAGTAAATCGATCAATTTTTCGCATTTTCAGATCGATTTACATGCAGCGCAATCACACACAGAGCAGTAACAGCGCTTTATTCACATGTTGAACTCATATACGACATACACACATATACTGCGAAGGCACGACTCAGCTTTTGCGCACATACACATCGATGTGATGCAGTAAATCGATCAATTTTCTGCTTTCTGATCGATTTACATGCGTTGCAAATACATACACTGCAAAGACACGACACAGTCTTTGCTCATACACAGAATGACAGCAACGTCTTTGCGCACACGCTGCAACTCATATACATCACACATACATACACTGCGAAGGCACGACTCAGCTTTTGCACATCTACACGTCTGCATGATGCAGTAAATCGATCAATTTTTTGCTTTATCAGATCGATCTACATGCATTGCAATCACATACACTGCAAAGACACGACACAGTCTTTGCTCATACACAGAATGACAGCAACGTCTTTGCACATGCGTTGCAACTCATATATATCACACACACATACACTGCGAAGGCACGACTCAGCTTTTGCACATATACACGTCTGCGTGATGTAGTAAATCGATCAATTTTCTGCTTTATTGAATCGATTTACATGCATCGCAATCACATACACTGCAAAGACACAACACAGTCTTTGCTCATATACACAGAACGACAGCAACGTCTTTGCGCACACGCTGCAACTAATATACGACACTCACACAGTCATTGTGAAGGCACGACTCAGCTTTTGCACATATACACATCTGTGCAACGCAGTAAATCTTTCGATTTCGATTTTCTGATTGATGTACATGCGTTGCAATATACACAGAACGACAGCAACGTCTTTGCGCACGCGCTGCAACTCATATACGTCACATACATACACTGCAAAGGCATGACTCAGCTTTTGTGCATCTACACGCTCATGAAATGCAGTAAATCGATTGATTTTTCGTCTTATCGAGTCGATTTACATGCATCGCAATCACATACACTGCAAAGACACGACACAATCTTTGCTCATATATACAGAACAACAGCAACATCTTTGCGCACACGCTGCAACTAATATACGACATTCACACAGTCACTGCGAAGGCACGACTCAACTTTTGCACACATAAACATCTGTGCAACGCAGTAAATCAATCAATTTCGATTTTCTGATCAATTTACATGCGTTGCAAATACATAAATCAAAGCTCACTTAGTTCATTCAGCTGAATGATCATACAGCAAACTTGAAAGCTCACGTCGAAGTGATCAGCTTTCATCTACATAGATCAAAGCTTATTTAGCTCGCTTGACTTGATGATCATACAGACAAGTTGAAAGCTCACGTCAAAGTGATCAGCTTTCACAATTTTGAGTTGTCTATGTGATCACTTGATCATATAAACAGTTCACGCGCTTGTTTATGCAAACTATCGATGTGATTGATTAATAAGAAGATATACAACAGCGATTATGACTAGATTACATGTAATTTAGAATATACACAGCGTCTAAATAGTATCATAGTCATAGACTGCATGCACTTAATGAAGAAATAAAAAATATCAACTTAAGTGCATTACTCAACTCATGCATTTGTGATTTAAAATGTGTACACTTTGCTTGTTGAATGATCTTGTTTTTATGATCATTGTGTTTCAGATATTCATTTCACGCATTTAATATGCTCTGTATTTTTCATATAATTTGCAGTCATCTTGATTTCATTACTATCTTTGAGCAGTTCAAATTTCAGAAATTCTTTGCTTAACTTGATGACTTTGTCAAGAAAATAAATTTCTCAATGATCTTCTGTAATGTCTTAATAACTTTACACATTCTTTCATTCATCATCATCTTGCTGTTCAAAAAACGATTCAACGAAAAATGCATATGCAAATACACATTTAATGTTTCTGTATTCATTTTCTTTCATAGTCATTGAGTTGAAGATTATACTGAAGTTGTTTATAAACAAAGTTTTATGACAATTGAAAGATGATTTGATTCTTGATGCAAATCAATGCATATCTTGCATTTGCATATCATGAACTGTATTTTCTCGCTGCTAAAGACTAAATCAATAATTGTAAACTGATTATGAATCTTGCAAGTAATAATGTCTGATTTCAGCAATAATTTCAGCTTAATGTTAGTAACAATGTCAAGTAAACTATTGATCATTGCATGTTGAGTGAAGCATCTTCATTCTTTTCAGTGAGAATGATGTAAATTGAAATCTTTCATGATCAGTTATTTGCAATCATATTTAAGTAACTTGCTCAAGCAAGAAATGATTAAAGATTTCTCTGTAAATATAAAGAATAATGAACATGAGTTGTAGATGTTTATAAGTTGCAACGTTTGCATTTTATCATCTGTGTTGTAAGTTAATATTTTGATTAAGCAAATGTTTGACTCAACTATTTTTATCATTCATTGATTAAGTCTTAAATGTTTATTCACATATATGCATGTTCTTGATTATAATGACATGTTTTTCACTAGATAAAAGAAGTTGTGAGCTGAGTTAAATGATTAAATATCATTAATGTTGCAATTCTGCTTCTGTATGATTACAATGTTGAAATCATGAACTTTTTTATTGATTAAAAATGATTTCTGAATTTTTAATGATTTTCTGATGTTGTACTGTAATATTCATAGAAAAGATTGTTTTATCATAAAGTTATTTGTAACTGTTGTTGACTTTGCAAAAAGAAGACTTTTTAAATGTTTTCAATCATCATGAGTTTATCTTGTCTTCTGATTTGTCATTTCTGACTTTGCTTAAATTATGTCTCATTTAAGTCGTTATTCACATAAAAGAAATGATCAATGCATCTCTTTTTAACTTTTATCATCTGTCATGTTAATTCATGAGCGACTAAACTGCATGTTTTCAGCACAACTATCATTGAGTTCAATAAGTTCATTGAACTGAAAGAGTTCGTGAACTTCAAAGAATTCATTGAACTCAAAAAGTTCATTGAACTTGAAGAGTTCATTGAATCTGCAAAGCTTAAAGATAGCGAAGAACTCAAGAATTGCAAGAATATGCAATTATATTTAAATGCTTTTGAATATTTAAACAATTTATTTCTATAAATTTTGAATGCTTGTTTCATCTGCTGTTATCATTTGAAACAAATGCATCTTCAGAATTCATGATTTTCATTGCAGTTAATGCAACATTTTTTATTTGAAAACATTATGCACTTTTCAATGTGATGTTTATTTACACACTTGATGCAATGTTGATTCTTTCTGCACAATCTGATCATGTGATCAAATTTTTGACATTTGAAGCATTGTGTGATGCAACAGTTCTTCTTGAACAATTCATATGTGCATTCATGATATGCATTTAACATACTCATGTTCATCAGTTAATTTATCATTGCTTCAATTGCTATCTTTATGATGAGTAATGAATGAATCTTTTCACTCTTTGCTACTTTCTTGAGTCAGACTATTCTTAAAATCTTCAAATTTTCATGAAGTCTCATGTTATTCTTTATCAGCTTTCTAATGACTTTCTTCTGATTATTTATATTGATTGTAGTGTGCATTTCATGTGTTAGCACTGCGAAGATTCATCATGATATGCACGTCAAGTTTGCAATTTCTTTTGCTCATTCTTAAGTTTTTTTCAGATTTGCTCATGCATCTGAGCTGACTGCATGAAGAAAAATGTCTTTGCTACTCAGCTTGTGAAAAGACATGATCAGATTTTATTGACTCATTGATACATCTGCTATTCTTTAAAGAATCTGCTTAATGATTTTCTTCTGCATCTTCTTTATTTCTTCTTTGTTTGCTATTTTTATCATGACTTTGCATTTTTTGCAAAGCGATGATGATTCTTCTTTGAAATGTTGCTTTCTCATTGATAATTCTTCTCTTGTCACATTTGCTTATGACATGATTTTCAATGAGAAATGTGTATTTTTCTGCATTTGTAACTGCTTACTTAACAGTTAAACTGATATCTTCAGTTTCTGCATGTTCTTTATAATGAATGCATTCTGAATCATATGATGTTTTTCTTCTGAATTGAGTTGAAGACAATGCATCAGCTTCAATGCTATTTCTTTTCATGAATAATCTTTGCTCATCTTTTTCTTTAACATTGATGTCTTTATTAATAAATTGATAATATCAGTTATTTTCTTTTCATTGTTGCAACTTATGCAATTCATCATTGTTTGATCATTTTTTAAATTCACTCTGTCTTGCATGTAATGCTCTTTTTCAAGATTTGTTGTGTACATGTTATGATTATTCTTCACTTTAGCAATCATCATTAAAATATTCAAGAATCAAAATTTAATGAAGAAATAAGATTTTTAAAATCAACAATTATCATCATTGTATATCATATTTTGTAAACACTTACTTCATTTATAAAATGTGTAACTCATTTATTTTGCATTATTTGTAAAAATCTTTCTTATACAGATTGATTATATTTTACAAAAATGTTTATATGTTACACTTTTAATTAAACAGCGTAGTTCAATCATTCTTTATTAACTCATTTATGTTTCTCTTTTTTTAATGAAGTTTTCTCATCAACATGTCATTTATGTATAAAATGTTTGTATTTAAATGTTTATTAAATGATATTAATGAGATTCTTGAGTTTACTTATGTCAAATTTAATGAAACTTGTAAGTTATTTATATTGTAGTAACAGATATACAGTCTTAACAAAACTTATACATAGTTAGCATGTAAATTTAAAGAATGTTCATGATTTAAGTTCTTTCTGCTAATTATTCTTAACAGATCAAACATAAGAGTATTCTGTTTCAATTTTTGTTATCATGATGATAAAATGTTGAATTAAATAATTTTCATAAGTAATTTTTCTTATAGTTTTGCATTTTATTTAACTTTCTCATCTGCATGTGAATTACTTGTAACATACACATTAAGATTATCAAAGTTTGCATAATTATGAAAACTTTGCATGCAATCAATACATAATACTTCATCATCATGCAACATCTTAATATCATTCAAACTTTTGATAATTTTTAAACTTTACTGTAGTTAAACAGTAAATTCATAGTCAGCATCATGTACAGATAAGTTTCATTGCTGATCATTAATGTTATAAGTTTGTATAAAGCAAATCATATGAGTGTATTTTAACTAAAAGTTCAAAGCTGAAGAAGAAAAAATATGCAATACATCATGAGTTTTACTCATGAAGACATGCTAAATTGCTAGCATGTCAACATCAACTTTATACTAGTTTATAATAGTTTGACATGATTTATGTTAAACTAACTTAAAGTGCATGCTTGCAACAATTTTAATTAATTTATTATTATTCTTTTTTATTAATAATTCTTGAACTATTGAATATACTTGCTTTATATAAAAAGATCAGTCTTAGATTTGAAGATGTAAAATTTAATCACATATAAACTTTTTTTCTTCTTGACTAAGTCTTTGAAATTACTGATTACATGCAACAGCAGTCTTTCAATCATTGATTTGATTTCAAAGAGTATTAGTTGATATTTTATATTGATGAGTGATTTTTGCTTGAAAGAAATTTTCATTGATTGCTGAAGTTTTGTTTTAATGAGCATGAGTAAGCATTATATGCTTTTTCTGTGAAAGTTTTATATTTTCAGAAGATATGAAGAACATAGAGAGAATGAAAAGAGTGAAGAAAATAACTGTCATTGATGATCATTTTGCTGATATGTTGAAGAATTATACTAATAAAATATGAAATGTGAATTTTCAGCCCTATAGAGCTGTTCGACTGCTAGGTTTAGCCGGTTGCTAGGTGAATTCTTCTAATGAAGAAAAAGAAAAAGAAAAATTCGGTTTGCCGATGTACAGTAGGCGAGAGACAATTGCGCTTACAAGCGCATCAAACCCTGTTCACACGCGCGAGGATTGAAACTACTTGCCAGTTACTTCCTATAACTAAATTCCTATAACTAACTTCCTCTTTGTAGCATCAATGAATTGACGTAACAGTCGCTATGGATAATAGAGACTCCGTCGATCGCTCATCTGAAGAGTTCGCTGCTATAGCTCCTGTTCCCAACGGATCATCATATGTCAACAACGGAGCTCAACCGAGGGGAGATGAGGCTCCTCATCCTCAGCCCAGGCCTTTGGCCAACGAGCCTTCCCCAATAGCCGATGGCGTTATGCAATCAGACGTTTGTTCTCGATGGTTTACATTGGTCGGATGTAAAACTGATACTGGTGTAGATCGGAATCAACACCCTACTTACACGATTGAAGCAAAGCATAGCATCAGCGCGAGTGTGTTCTTTCTTCTTTTGCTTCGTAGCGATAGAGCTAAGGGTTGCTTAGGAATTTGCGGCATTCTTGAAAAAGAGGTCCACCCTCGAGGAGGAACATGCCCAAGCGCTCAAGAAGCTGTGTAAGAGCAGCCATGAGTCTGCACAGCGACCCGACAACAGACAAGGATCTTATGCGCAGAACTACGATGAGGTGATTCGAATTCACGATCGAATGGCCGACAATGGTATCCAATTTGCACTGTCCCTGCATCAAATGCATGAGGATCTCCATGACCTTGCCGCAAATATGGAACGAGGGCGCAAATCTTGGAAGCAGACTGGATTGACTGCGGAAAAGAGAGTACAGGACTCTGAATATATGATGGAGAAGGCTAAAGCGAAATATGACTCACTCGCGGAAGACTACGATCGCGCTCGTACGGGGGACAAGCAGTCCGGCAGGGTTTTTGGGTTGAAGGGACCAAAATCTGCAGCTCAACACGAAGAAGATCTTCACAGAAAGGTACAGGCTGCTGATACGGACTATGCGTCGAAAGTGCAGACCGCACAGACTCAGAGGCAAGAGCTTGTGGGCACTTTGAGGCCACAAACAGTGAAAGCGTTGCAGGATCTCACGAGTGAGTGTGATTCAGGCCTGACAGTCCAGTTAGTAAAATTCGGTAAGTTCCCAAAGACCCTGTCTATCTACGAGCAAACACTCATCGGTAGCTAGCCTCGTTCAATGAGAAGTTGCTCCTTGGTAACGGGCTTTGCGTAAGCCCTCTCAATAGTCAGAGCGGTCAAGGGCCTCGAAGTCTTCGGGATGTAATTCATCAAATTGACAATACGAGAGACTTTAACAGTTTTGTGTCGAGTTTTGCATCGAAAGTTGGGCCCAAGTCCTCAGATATCAAATACGAGCGTCATCCGGTGAGCTCTTCAAATTCTTTTCGTGCATTGAAGAGCAATACAATATAGATTAATATCTATAGACTCTTGGAAACGCCCAGCAGACGGCGCCCCCTGCCAATATTCGGTCTCAGCCTGCGCCAAACTATCAAACCCCATCGTCTGGCGCACCAAGCCAACCAGTTCAGTACGGTGCGCCCCCGAGTCAGAACTATAGTCAAGACATAAGCCAGCATTCAGCATTTAGTGCGGGTCCTCTAGCGGAGAACAGTCTTAACAACTCGCCACAGCAGCAGCTGTTCCCATCAACCAGCCATGCGGGACTACCACAGCTTCCTTTGCCTACCGCGTCTGCTCCCATGCACTTGCAGTCATCCACACTAACAAGCACCTCCCAAAACCCTACCGCCTATGATGACTTGCCTCCGTTGAGACCGGTCTTTGGTGTATCGCTGGAAGATCTTCTGAAGAGAGACAGCTCTGCAATCCCCTTAATCGTTTACCAGTGTTTACAGGCAGTCGACTTATTTGGCTTGGATGTGGAAGGCATTTACAGGCTTTCGGGTTCTACCTCGCATGTCTCGAGACTGCGAGCGATGTTCGACAATGGTGAGTGGTGGCATAAGGGGGCCCCCACATTGTGCGTAGACTAAGTTCTTCTAGACTCTAACCAAGTCGATTTTCGCGATCCCGCGAACTTCTTCCACGATGTGAATAGCGTTGCCGGCCTGCTCAAGCAATTCTTTAGAGACTTGCCGGATCCTTTGCTCACGCGCGAGAATTACCAAGGCTTCATTGAGGCCGCAAGTAAGATTTTGCCACATGCTTTCGTTTCTACGGCAAGGGCTGATAATGTCGATTACAGAAATTGATGACGACATAACTCGTCGCGACTCGTTGCATGCTACGATTAACAGCCTTCCTGACCCCAATTATGCTACGTTGCGAGCGCTGACCTTGGTAAGCCGTTCGAACCTAGACTACGCTCATGTGCTAAAGCTCCGGACAGCACCTCAATCGCGTACAAGAACACTCAAGTGCCAATAGGATGAACGCCGGTAACCTGGCAATATGTTTTGGGTATGACGTCCGAACTACTCTACGTCCCGTCTATTTCTACTAATCCCCCCCGACCAGGCCAACCCTTATGGGCTCGAATAGCGGTCATAACATTGCCGATGCTGGGTGGCAAGTGCGAGTGGTTGATACTATTCTGCAGAACACCTACCAGATATTTGATGACGATTAGATTAGGTGGAAATTCAAGAGAAGTAAGATTGGAAAGGGATCCACAGTAATTAAAGTACGAATGTACGATACCTTGAGCTTTGCAAGATACCACTTTTTGACAGCGAATGAGCAATGCAACGCGAAAATCCTCCATGGACGAGGGAGTTGTATCCGTGCAAAACCAATTTAGCACTGGCATATTACCTCTTAGCCTTCGATGAAATATTGTAACAACCTGTGTATGATCTCTTCATTCGGGCATACGATGCACCCGGTTAGACCTTGAAAGTACCTTACTTCTTCGTCCCCATCTTCATTCTATATATCTGAAATTGTCATATCTAAACATGCTCTCGTCGTGGATCTTGCCGCCGTCGTCTTCCTTGAAGCTCATAAAATCACAGACTCTGAATCATTCTCAATTACTTTGGCAGCTATCGATTCTTCCAATCTAAAAGCTCGTGCGCTCTTCCGATGGAAAGATTATTTAGCGAATGACCTTCGCTGAAAGACAGCAAATTACTCTTATTGACTGAGACGGGGTTCGAATGCAATCTCATGGTTGAAGGGACAAACCGACGATTCCGAGCAGATTGAAGTCTGTCTCTATCGAATACATTTTCCTCCCAATTCGCAGCCGCTTAAGAAAGCATTGGAGAGAAGTTGTCTGTTCTGCGAATGGAACAATGAAAATACTTAATGCGCAACGCGTCGATATGCTGGCTATCCGAACATTACTATGAAGATCGGAAGATAAAGGACGTCGACAGCGGATCTTGAGGCCGGTGAAAGAGGAAAGCAAGTGTTGAATAGAGAGGCGAGACGGCTGCTAGCTGGATGATTAGCTAGCCATGTCAGAAAATGGGACATAATCAAGCTTATATACTCATTTGATTTATGGAGTAAGACGTGATTGACGAATGAAGATTTTCATGGATGAAAATTTATATTGGCTGATGAATAGGGGACCTCACTAGACAGGGTTCTGATTCGTCGACGTAGCTACTTTCCATGATGCAGATAACCTCATCAACGGATGAGATCCATCGTTCGCAAGTTGCAAGACATAAATACTCTTCAAGTGACCATCCGTAATGTTTTCGACTACGCAACGTGGTTGATGCCTCGCGACTCAACCTGTAAAGATCCAAACTCGATGCAAATGCAACAATGCCGCAAAAGACGCTCCAAGGTATCATATCATACAATCATGAAATCATGCACAAAAATGCACCAAAACTCGTGCTTACAGGATAACCTTCTTCGCTATCCAAACAGTACTATCATAGAATAGCCTTCCTCGCCCCAAAAAGCGTCAGACTAAGACTGGTGTCGTTCTCTGTAACCAAGGGCGTTGCATCTTGCATCATTTCCCATCTACGTAGCGGGAAAAGCTGCATTGTCGTCGTCTTGGCCGTCACCACGGACCCGGTGGCTGGCCCCGTAGGCTTTAACTCGGAGGCTGTCGAAGTAGGGTTTGTGACGAGCTGCAACCATTCGTTTTCTATGCTTTCGGAATAGCCGAATAGAAACACCAGGCAGGGTTCTTTTGTTCTTTGTTGGTCGCGAAGGATACGAATGCATCGTAAGCGCGTCTCTTCTGTTTGGAGGTCGGTAAGGGAGGCAAGGGTGTCATAGATGTAAGACGGAAGGGTCGGATGAGTGGACAGGATAGGGTTGATAAGCAGTAGGCTTAAAGTTACGAGAAGGCGCGTGAGGGTACTTTGGGAGAACTTTGGGTGTTGAAGAGTGGATTGGTGGATAAGGAGGAGACGGAGAAGTATATCGATGGAAAGGTAGCTATGCTCTAGCCCCTGGTCGCTCTTATGCGCAGGAAGCCCCTCAGTGCTGGGCTGATCTATCGAGAGCGGGGGTGATGTGAGGAGAGCAGTCAACCTATCTGCAATCTGTGCGACCAACAGAGACGTGACATCATTCTTAATGCTGAAGGCAGTCGCCGCGACGACGGATGCTAGGACATCTGTAAGTCTCTGCCTATGCGTTAGATCCGCATCTGCTTCTTTGTAAACGTCTAGTACGAGCTTGCTCTCTGCTTCTTCCCGGACTTGAAGTGCTTGGTCTGCAGCCAGCCCCGATGCCAGAATTGGCCAGTAGAGCAAACATACATCATCCGATGATTTTACGGTTTGCACGAGGATTGCCATCAGCGTGCTTGCAGCGTTATCCGAGCTCCTCGCTGCTGCTCCGAAAGCTGTCCTGAGTTTTAATTGACATATTGGTAAGTTCAAGTCGCCTACAACCTCAAGGAGCTTTATGATTTGGTCTCTAAAACCTAGGTGTGATGACGCTTGAGAATGAGATGGGTAGACTATATCGTCGATTAATAATTGGACTTGGTCGACAGATAAGCCCGGATCGAAGGCACTGCTAATTTCCGAGAAGTTCTGGCCATGCTGTGTTAGAAGAGTCTGGATCAACGTCCTGATCCCAGAACTTGTTATCATGTCGCGAGCCCTAGCGCAAGGGACTTCTTCCCTCGAACAGGCATCGATTGCAGCGCGAACTAAAACAATCACTGAAGAAAATGATGCTTTCATAGCTCGCTGCTGCTGGAAGTGGAAGCGGTACTGTCTGTAAACCATCTGAGGCAGATACTTCAACTCGGTAAGGGTCAACAGATCCAGCGCATCCAAAACCACTTCGATGAACTTACTCAGAGGAGCAGTGCCTTGTAGAAGGGCGGCGGTTCGTGCAAGCACAAGGTCTAACGTAACGATCTTGGTACAAATCAATGGCGGTAGGATGATTGTGAGTGAAGGCCGGCTTGTCGAGCATAGTATGCCTTGAAGCCAGTCTGTGATCAACATGTCAAACGTCTTGGCACCAAAGGATCGCACCTGCACTAGCAGATCCGCAAAATTAATGGACGGTGGCATGGGCTCACGCCATGAGAGCTCCAGACGGCCGATGATTGTCTTGAACACTTGCGACAGAACTTGCTTATCCATACTGGTGCCACTTGCTAGCAACCGGTCTATTTCATCCGCGAAGGTTGCTTCGGCTGACTGTAGAGTTTCAGCCATGTGGTCTGAGATGGGAGAGCATGCAGTAACAGATATTGTCTGCTGGTAAAGCAGTAATTCTTTGCGTAGATATCTGGCTTCATGCACCGACTTTGGAAGCCGTTCCCCCAAATCTATGAGCGACTCGACAAAAGAATTTTCGACACGCTGTCGCTTGTGGATGTTTTGATACTGCTGCCATAAACTTTGGAACAGATCATCCACGGCACCGATAGCTGCCATTGTATCAAAATGATGATTGATCGTGTCGGTTATAGCGGTTAAGATCAAGTCGTCTGTGCTATTGGACACTATCTTCAGAACATCGGCTAAAATGGTAAAGTCCTCAATTTCCTCAAGAACATGTCGCACTCCATGATACTGTTTCAATGTGATTGTAATACAGGGTTTGACTTCGGTGCCAAATCCCTGCCCAATTCCGTCCTCGATCGCACGAGGACTATTTGCATTGCGGGCCTGAAAGCGAAAAGCAACAGCTTGGCGGATCCAGCGGCCTATATCAGACTTGATTGTTTGGCTCAGTTGCGCTATGTCCCAATGCTTCAGTTCATGGTCGGTCAAGGCATCCGGAACGACGCAGATCCCTGGGATGCGCCTAGAGATCCAAGACTTTACAGAATTGATCGTGACGTTCTCTTCAGCGATAGAAGCGCCTACTGAAGATACAAGTATTCTTCTCAGATTCAGAATATGGGTTGGCAGACCATACAGAGGGAGCTCAAAGAGTAGACGCACCTCGCAAGGACCATCCTAAATCTGTCAGTCGTGTTTTGACTGCTATGGAGAAGAGTTTGCTTACCCGATTGGGCCTTTTACATCTGTATAATGTTCCCCGAGACAGCAGCCATTCGAGATACCTTCCGACTAAGAAATGCTTCGAGCGCACCAGCTCTGCAAGGAGTCTGTAGGTGTTGCCGCTGTGTAATCCTGCCAAGTCCGGATTGGCCGCAAGAAAATCTAAGATCGGTTTTTCTACATCGAAACCGTGCTTGGACCATCTACGCAGCATACGAGCGGCAACGTATAGCCTGGCGTGCCCTCGCCTGTATAAGCTCGTAGCCCACTCCAGGCAGGTAATCACAAAAACACCGCTGTTATCTGTGGCCGCCAAACAATCGTCGGTGAACTTAACCATCTTTGGCCATTCGGTATTGCTATCAAGTAGTGTGATGAGCTCTTGCCTTGGAGATGGCGTTACATGCCAGCTTTGGCCTACGAGAGTCTGTATGAGGCGCGAGTTACGCCTTGAAACATGTTCGAAGTAGGAGGCTGGAATATCGGTTTGCTCTTGAAAGCAGTCACGAAGCATCGTTTCGTACTTAATCCAGCAATTAGGTAGGAGAAGACATGCCGGAGCAGAGAGCGCGAGTGACTTCAAGAGTTTAGTCAACTGCTGCTCCAAGGAAGCAAACGTTTCCTTATCCGTTTGCTGATTAATCTAGAGGTTAAACGTCAGCGTCCGATAGAGCATGGCAAGCTGCCGTTACTTGCAGTGTATAGTTGCCCCAGAATAGCCTCAGCAAGTTTTCGGCCTCGCTGTCGGTGCTCAAGTATTTCCTTCCAGTATATTTGAGTTACAAGAAGCCAAATTGGTGTAGTATCGAGATCACTTGGATACAATGATGCTATAAGCCAATCAATGTAGTGCTCCTGATCAAGAAGACGCTCCGAAAACAATTGGGTCGTAAGTCGTAGACTAAATACACATAATCAGCAACTTATTGGTCAAAAAGGAGAGCGATTTCGGGTGGCATGAACCCTTACCCGTAATTGATTTTGGACCTCCATTCCGAAGTACCGCAGAGAGTAATGATCATCTCCAAGAACTGTTCCACATTTGTCGTCCAATCCCTGATCCACTTCGTCTCCCCACCAAGTGCAAACGCGCCACTGGCCCCTTTCCTCTTGAAAGCGCGAATTTCATTTGCACCAACACATTTGGCGAGCCAAATGGCTCTTGAGGTGGGAATTTGTTTCGCTAGACAGTGGTCGAGAAGAACTTTACCCCGAATTCCATGGGGTATAGTGCGACTCAGGCGGCGTAGTGGGACCGAGGAATTTGCAAGGTCACGTAGCCAAGCTTCTCGTTTCGTATCTGTCAATGTAACGCGAGGGGGAGGTTTAAACGTAGAACTAGCCGTAATTGTACCATGAGCTTGCCTTTGATCGAACACCGAGACGAATAAGGAGGAGAGGATCTGCAAGCCAGACTTGTGTTTCAGACTGGACCAAATGGAGGGTCTAGCAGTGCTTGACTCCGTCTGACAGCCCTGAAGTTTGTCGAAATAGCCTTGCTTCGTGGTCAGCTCGTTGAGAACATCCTCAGGATGATCTCCATTCCAGGGGAAAAAGTCGGCTGGCCCTGTACATCTTAATATCAGCCTACCATATCAGTAGCTTTGATATGAAGCCTACCGTCTTCTTGATATCTCGGAGCGGAAGATGGGGGCTCGGCAACATAGGGTCTAACTTGGACAGCTTCTTTAACTCTCGCTTTCCCTAATGGTTCAACGCTCAAATGATGCCTGTGCGCACCCCCCCTAGGTCGTACTGGAAGAATAGGATCCCTACGAGTGTGGGTCTCCGCTTGATCAAACTCTGATATTGAACCGCTTGGCTGTAGCGGTGTGTTCTTGGCCGAATGATCTGCTGAGGTCTTTATCTCCGAACTTCCTGCTGCGATGTTCCGCCCGGAATGTTCTAAATCGTCTCGATGCACACCGTCATTAGTAGTGTGCCTTTTGACATCCAGCTTTTGCTTCTTAAACGCCGGTTCTGCAAAATCATCCAACGCAGATCCGTTTGTGAGACCGATGGTGGCTTGACGTGGAACAGATCTAGGTGTTTGCTGAGATAGAAGATGATTCCGAGGCCTGGCGAAGGTGGAATTGGGATTCCGGAGCCATTGAGCACCGGCCGATTGACTGGTCATCGTTCAGTCATGGTGAAAGTGTGTGTATATTGCAAGCAAACAAAACTGGGGGCCGTCTGGTCATGTGTGGCACGGAGCCTTCGCGGAAACCGGGACTTGGGGTCTGAAGATAGGATTGGTAATGGTATTAGACATTTGATAATGGGACAGGAGGACTCTCCATCGCTTTATCCAAGGGGTTGCGTATATACCTTAGGTAGAAGGTAAGTACTGTACATAAGATGCTATATTTGTAGTTGTCAGCAGGAAACAGCAACAAGGTATCACAGCGACAGCCCATCGGCTTCCCTTTCACCTTAGTCCGCGGTTATTCGGCGGCGGGCGTGATCGACGGAGATACACGAATTAAACTAGCCACTAGGGTACGATATCCGGGGCTAAGGCAACCCCCTAACCCATCCGGGATCATCCCAGGCCGCTGTCCCCTTTCCAGTTAAGTGTGACACAAACTCCGGGCGCCGACGCGGGCACTATCACGGTGACTTGCGGTAAGGCCTGCTGGGAGGTTGCTGGTGAGAGACAAGTCCTGACTTACTCAACCCACATAGATCCATACCAATACTAAGTTGCTCTTAGAGGACCTCAAACTGACAGCTGTTTGACTGATCAGCTGATCCGCGCTTTTTCATTTGCTTCGACGACAGTCACAATGGCGTTAAAGAAAGACATGAGAAGGGATGACCTCAGTAGGCCCCCCCCAAACTCGCTTGGCCATCTATCTGCTGACTCGGGCTGCAGTAATACCTTATAGGGAGCTCGCCAAAGACAAGAATGAGGGGGACATGTCAGGCACAATGGCGAGCACGCTGCCAATGGCTGCGGTGAGTACTTGTTCGTCGAGTATTGCTGTGGTCCAAGCTTATTGGCTTTTGTAGATGTTCACCAGAAACAAGTGCGTATGCCCGACAGAACAACCGCCTGAATATGTTGCTCACTTGCTCCCGTCTCTAGGATGATTGGCTGGTATATTCTTCAGTTTTTGACAATTTTAGAAGAAACTTCCCTCTAACTAAAAAAAGGGCGTCCCTGGTATTCTCTTTACAAACATGGCTTGCTGAAACCCCGGAACAAGCACGAAAAGGCGGGACGCCTGGCTACATCAGCGTCGGCATGGCTTGTAAGATTCCTTTTCTTTCTGCTTCCGATGCTGTTCCAGATGAGCTCATGCTAACATACCTCAGTCATGGCTCTTGTGGTGGTAAGTGTGCTTTCTCTCGTTGCGTTTTAAGGTATCCTAACATGGTAATTCTCAGACATATCTTCCACTCTTTATGCCACCTCCGATGGCAGGAAGAATGGCAACAAATACAGAAGCACCAGCAGCTGTGCCGCCTTCGTAAACTTTTGCGAAATTGGTAGACCGGCAAGAGGTGGTCGTTTCCCAGCAAATATTCTAGGATACCCTATATGTGACAGAGCGAAGAGTTGTGCTACCATGAGCACTACCACTTCCAATCATTCACAATGCCACTTGCGACGATTCCTTGCTACATGTACATAGGAACGTATTGGCAATGGGTGTATTCTTAAAGTCTTTTTATTGGCAAAAGTTGCTCCATTACCCTCACGTCTACAACCTCCCTATGCGAGTGTCTCTTCATTATTACCTTAGATAGGATAACCATAAGTACCTAGATATGATCGAATACAGGGCTAAGCTTTAGGTAAGGTACATGTACCTTAGAATGGATGGATCAGTCAGCACTGTGTAATTCTCCATGCTTTAGACCGGTTTTAAATTACACCCCTCCTCAAATGCTCGTAACCGTACCTGTACCTACATTAAACACACATAGCCACTCCACTCTTCTCTATCAAATTAACCCACAAAGACACTCAGCCAATCTATCGCATTGCTTAACAGCATACCACTGTTTCATAAACAAATACTCGGCCCAGAGAAACCCGGAGAGAACGAGTTTATGTCAATCGAAAATCTCAAGACCTTTGGTGAGTACCTTCCCAGCATGGGCTCTTCTTTGAGATGGATCTGCAACGTTGTTCCCTCCTGCTCCTGGAACCGTAAAGTACCACTGTGATCTACAATACCATATCTGGCGCATTGAGGCTTAACGGCGATCTTCACATATGCTCAACCCCGCACGAAGGTCGAAACTTGGCTGACATGTTTCGCTCATAGACCCCTTCGCCGAAGCCGACGAAGATACAGGGGAGACTAAGCAGTCTCAAAACTACATCCATATTCGGATTCAGCGTATGTATTTGCCTTACCCCAAAGCCACCCAGAATTCCCTCCAGCTGGGTAGTGTGGTCCAATAAGAACCCGTGCACTGACACCATATTCAACAGAGCGCAATGGCCGTAAAACCTTGACTACTGTCCAGGGTCTGCCCAAGAAGTTCGATCAGAAGAAGATCCTCAAGGTCATCAAGAAAAAATTCGGTGAGGCCCGGAATGAGTCACATTCGTCTGCCTTATACCTTCGACTGATACCTCTCTACTTAGCGTGCAATGGCACCATTGTCAACGATACCGAGATGGGCGAGGTAATCCAACTTCAAGGCGATCAGCGCAAGGATGTCCAGGAGTTTCTGGTGGACAAGAAGGAAGGGCTGGAACTTGATGCCAAAACCATCAAGGTATAGGATCGCGATCCCCAGTCCAACAGCACCTTTGGTTTACTTGAATATGCAGGTCCATGGGTTCTAAAACCCCTCAATCACGTCCTATTGGCCCCTCATCCGCGGATCACTTAGGAGCTCCCTCGGCAAGCGTATACCTTTTACTCCTTGCTCCCTTTGGTACGGGTCAAGGAACGGCGTGTGACGGGGCGTTGATTGATACCCACTGAAAGACGGAATTGATGACACATGGATTATGGGCAGTTTCTTATTCATTCTGTATAATGGATGGATTAGGTGGACGGTTGGACTCATGCGGTATTGTTGCTTACGACAGCTTCAACCATGACATGATCAATTGAACTAAATGGCTCCAGACTTCGTGTCCCTAAATGTACAAGCCTACCTGATTTGAAGTAATTCCTAACTTGAGCAGAAACTCCCAGATCTTTCTTAACAACATGAATAATGGTACAACGGGGTCCTGAAAGTTTCAAGAGTGTCAGTGATGCCTTTTTAGAGAGAGAACAAGGGATGGTGAAATATGCGGGTAGAGTTCTGTACTCCCCAGGCACACGCCGTTAAACTCGTTATTGCGTCGGGGTTGGAAAGGATTGACTTTATAAATTTCACGTACATTTGCCCGAGTTAGGTGTAGCTGAAGCAGCAACGAACACATGCTAATGAAACTGGCAATAGAAAATACACTGATTGACGCCGACGTCTCCTTCCTGATGTTGGTTTCCCGTTGGGTAAGGTGGTAGAGTACGGTAAGAGTCTACAGCCCCATGAGTGCTTTGGCATGGCAGCAGGAAATGCAAACTCTGACTTACCGTTGCTATCGAAACCCAAGCAGGAAGAAGCATCCGTGGATCTTGTGAAGCGCCGGATAGCCAGAGCACCCAGCTGGTGATGTACGCAATGAGCAAATTGGTCGTGAGCAGTCGAAGGACAGTCGCCGAGGGGGTATAGAAGGAAAGCCTGGATGTATATTCTCGATCAGCACAGTTTGAGGCACCGAGTTTGGCGGTTTCTGACCACCTCGACATAAGGCAATCGGTAAAGAAGTACGAAAGGTACGCCGACGCAGAACACTAGAAGAACAAACATTGTCAGCCGATGGCTTACGAGAATCCATCCATGGATGCGCCCGCCCTGCAACAGCCCAAAACCACCCAAGCTACGCTCAACTAAAGACAGGACGTACCCATAGAATCGCCAAAAATACCTCTGTGACCCTAAATCTCTTCTCCACCGTCCACGCCTCACTTTCTCTCATCCCCATGCCATCACTCCCAAGCAGCAAATCTCCCAGAAATGTAAGCGCACACCTGAGGCCCCACCACGCCGCAGGAGCCGTGCTCAAAGCCCGGCATACCAGGAGCGGGATATTCCAGCGAGAATTTATGCCGAGCTGAACTGCGACTCGAGGGTGGGTTCTGCCAGTGGAGGAGGGAGCTGAGGCGGTCAGGGCCTTTATCTCAAGGGTAGAAGTGGCTTCGTAGCTGGGAGGGAGCGGGGAAGCCAGATGGAGGATGGGTACGGCATGTGCTGCCGCATTTGCACTGGCAGTTACTGATAAAGGGTACAGCTGCGTTTTAAGGAATTTAATTATGATTAGGTTTCGTGTGCGGAGTATATCTCCTGTGTGCTGCTTGCTTGCTTGATGTACGACTCGTACGAGGTCAAGTTGTGGACTTGGAGTTCCTCGGTCTGAGTTGCGGCTCCCCAGATTTCGCTTAAGTACGGCGGTCCATTATGGACTTATTCTACCGACAATACTCAAAAACTTACAATCGACAAATCGACAAATGGAAAATCAACAATTGAAAATCGTGAATTTAAAATCCATCGACTACCTTATGCTTCATAGTCAAATAGAAAGTTCGCTTAGACATGCTCTTTATTAAATTCCTTTCATCCAAACACCCTCCATGGCTCCCTACCAAACACCCTCCATGCTCCATCCATGGCTCCCTTCATGATTCCCTCCATGGCTCCCTACCAAGCACCCTACCTAGTCAACAATTCGTTTAGTTAGATGGTAAGATAACTATGAGAAATTCGACAAACTTCTATTAATAAAACAAATAATACGAGTTTACGATATCAATGAAAACGATGAAATTAATGAAAATGAGCGAAATGAGTCCAAGGGCCATATATTCTACAGGTACGTGAAGCCCTGCGAGCCCAGGGAGCTCAGGGCTTCTAGTGGTGAGCCCAGGGAGCTGCAGGGCTGAGACCTTGGCTCAGGGAGCTCAGGGAGCCCAGAGCTAGCCCGGGGGTCCCAGGGTCGGCTCAGAAAAATCGCCCATGAAGGGAGCATGAAGGGAGTCATGAAAGGGAACCACGAAGGAAGCATGGAGGGTGTTTGGTAGGGAGCCATGAAAGGAATTTAATAAAGAGCATGTTTAAGCGAACTTTCTAGGTATTTGACTATGGTCGATGGATTTTAAATTTACGATTTGTCGATTTGTCGATTTTTTGAGAGACGGGCGTCTATAATGCGCAATATGTTTGCCTTGATCACCGTAGAAAGTTGTGCGTAACGGCACCTGAACGGTAGAATATCAAACTTCATCGTCCCCTGAGCCATTGAGACTCTCTGCCATGGCCCAGCAGACACTCAGATCGACGCTGTGCGCATTCTTGTACCCCCCAAAATGTGTCCCACAATATCGCTACTTTTCGACCTGCCCTGTACGCTATGGCGGGCTACAATTTCGAACACAGTATCGGGAGCCGAACCTCAAGAGCTTGGGGGCAATGAAGGGTTCGGGTTCTGGGACGCAACTCCCCTCTGATATTGGTCTTGCTCCCGGTAAGATTTGTTATCATTGCAGCTTTGATTTGAGAAACAACCAAGCTTAAGCTATGCAGGGCTGTTCGTAATGCCGACGGGCCCCAGGAAACCATCAGTTCTCTCATCGCCCCGACGACGTCTTAAACTAGAGTGGTACAGACTGAAGATGCGGTTTATAGATGTGATTTCGTAGGTCTGTCCCTACCGCTACCCTCTCACTTGCGGTTACAGGGGGGGGGGAAATCAAGTCGGATGTCTGATTCAGAATCGAGCAGTTTTTGGTCTGGCTACAGGTCAGCTCTAGATGGCAGGCCCAAACCAAAACGTGCGCGCCGAACGCTCGTTCCCACTGCAAAAGCGCTGCATAGGCAGATGTATACTGCGTTTTCCGAGTAAGGGTCTCACTCTTCAATCACTGCCAATTGCGGCGTGCTTTGTGCTAATTGACTAATAGAGGTGACCAAGCCACTCTTTCCAAAATTTGCACTGAAGGCCTCGCCGACTCCTTCAGCGCGCGCATCGGCTCCCGCTCATCCCGAGAGAATCTCCGATGGAATCTCAGCAAATATGTAGGATTCCCCCGTGTCGTTGCAGATCGCTGCGTCATCCCCCCGATTAAAGGCTCTGCGATTCGACAAGTCGTTGTGCGAATTCGATCGAAGCAGAGTCTTGCAAAGATTATACCAGCTACGAAGGGGCGAAGGGAGTCGGTAGTTGAAGGCACGGACCAGGAGAAGCAGGTGGATGAGTACGTTGTTATACAAAGAAGGGTTATGAAGGGGAAAGAGGAGCCGTGGATGGTATGGGGGACGACTCAGGAGACAAGTGTGGATGAAGTGCTGAGAAATGTGAAGCCGGCAGTGGCGAAGAAGGAGCTTGAAGTTGTGTAAAACCTCGGAGGGTTTCATGCATAGCAGACACATGTTTCGCGGGAAGTAAATCGTTCAGAACCGAGGTGTGACATTCTACGTATATAGCAACTCCTGCTCTGCAAACAAACTACCGCCTTCATCTCTTCCGCCAGTGTGTCAATTTTTATCCTCCCGCACACCATCCTTGCTCCCTCTCCGCTCCTCCGTCACTCGGGAGGAAACCGTCTTGCCCATATCAAAAGAACTTACCCTTGACGGACGACGCCTCTACATCTGTGCCCGGCCCATGGTCTTCCTCTGACTCGGCGGCGGGAGCGTCTGAGGATCGGGAAGGTAAAACCACAGGTTGATCAAATGAATCAAACCTGCCGCCTCCCAACTTGGCCCTTACCCATTGAAAACTGACACGAAGAGCGAAGGCACCAAAACCCCAAAGTAAGCCACCGATTGGCGCAGCGACGAAGGCACCTTGAAAGGGAATTAGCCAAAGGCCCTTTAGAGGCCGGGTTCGCGGGAACAAATACCGAACACACTCCAATCATTGGCGTACAGTCCACCTTCTAGCAGCAACAGGTTTGCTCCATCCTTCGCACTGCCAAAGTAAATGGTTCCAAATATGAAAACGGTGAGTAGACCCCCAAGGCCACCAACAACAACCTCGAATCCCCGCCACCAATAGCACCGGTTACTCAACCCAATGACAAGCACCGGAATAGAACTCGCACTGACCAAATCACTTATCAGATATATTTGCAGCACGCTGGGACTCTTCAACGCCACAACAACGACAGGGAAAATGACCAGTACGACGGCCAGGCGGATGTACCACAGGTTGAGCTTGTTGCGGAAGAGGTCGTTGGAGCCTGTAGACACCATACCCGATTGCAGACTATCAAAGGAAGCGGTGCTGAGAGAGACAGTCATGACAAGGATGATGCCTACGACCCAGGCTGGAAGCCGTTCTAGGAAAAGGAAGAACGCAACACTGCCCGATTGCGGTGGATCACCGGGCCAAGCGCCAGTCCAGGTTGCAAGAAGACCTGTTGCGCCTACTAGGGTAAGGATAATCATTACAGCTACAGTAGCAACAGAAGTGCCAATGACCAAGTCTTTATCAGTTTTAGAAGCAAAAGTGCGCATCCAGAAGCCGGAGATGAAGAAGTCGTTGGTTAAAATTGCCACAGGTAAGATGTATAAGAGTTGCCAGCCTAGGAGGCTTGAGTTCAAGAGGCCAGAGGAGTCAACAAGAAATTTGTCGATACGCGTTTCTACACCGACGGTAATGACGCCAAGGATGATGAGGCCAACGACCATGGCGCCTTGTATGTTGTCTGTAATGAAAGAAATACGAAAACCACCGAGAGATGTGTAGATAGTGGTGACAGCACATTCGACAATGACAGCGGGCAGGCCATTGAGACCGGTTAAGGCGTTGACGATCTGTTGGAGGGCTGAAAGTTCGGCTACCATGTAGAGAAATAAGGTAACAAGCCTTATCAAATTCTATATTAGTTCTCAAAGTGACAAGCAAACGGCCTGAGGACGCACGTCAATAGGCTCAAATACAGAGCAGCGACGATCCCATATCTCTGCCTTGCCCACTCGGTAAGGACGAATCCTTCAGGGCATTTCTTCCTGATTATAGGCCCTAGAAACCCAAATACCAAAAGAGGCAAGGAAGATGACAGAGCATAGACAACCAAGCCTTGGACACCGGCAATCGTAGATATCTCGGGATACGAGAACAAAATGCCTGAACCAAGGGCTGTTTGGGAGAGGCAGAACCTATGGTCAGCGGATTCACTACTTAACAGGAAGGGATAGAGGGAAGCGGCAGCACGTTCCTCACGCAAGCATTAACTTGATCGAGTAATCACGGTGCAATCTCAGCTTCATGCGAGGCAATGGTATAGGGATCTCTCCAATCACATAGATCGGAAGGTGGATCCATAACGGTTGCCTGCAATCCGCGCCCGTAGTGAAGCCGCGCAGCACCGTTGTCCAAGATCTCCTTTACTCGGCCAATATCCACCAAAGGTGTACAGGATGACGAAGCAGGTGGACTTTGGACATCGGTTTGCGTTGTTTCTGCAGATACGAACCTGTTCAATTTTTCCCAGCACGCTCCCAACCTCCAAGTCCACTACCTCTTAAGGGCCATACCAACCATTACGTGTGTGAGATGCTCGTCGCATTGAAGGAATGGCTGCCGCTTCATGTAGTAACGACGGAGGCACCTGTGTACTTACCTGAAGCTACGAAGTTCAGAGCAAGTGGTAGTGCTAGCTGAGTGTCAGTGTTGGCTGCTCAATCATAATCAAAACCGTTAAATCAATGGGGGAGAAAGCCATTGAAGACTTTAACAATGCTTCGGTGACTTGTATCTGACCCTTTTGCGTTCGATTGCTTGCCAAGAACTCTGACTTTGACTGATGCCGCCATCGCCATGCGATGTAGAAACCGGTGACCCTGCGGGCGAGAGTATATTTTCAGTATTGGGCGAAGAAACTTGTGGATAGTGCAACATACAAAAATGCTCCGTAAGTCAGGTACATGATGGCATTTGATGCCTGGAATGAAGGTTGTCCCATGACGATTATTGCTGTAGCTATACAGTTGTGGGTATCCCAGAGTAATGCTCAGATTGTCTTCCAGATGTTGAACACTTTCGTAAGTAACGAATTTCTGAAGCGTAGCAAATTGTGCCCTTCCCTGGTGATCTATGCCCTAAGGTCGCTTATCTACGTCAGACAATGTCTACCACCCTGATTGGAGGCCCATGTATCTTGGCATTATGAAGAAGAACAAGAGGTGATCCGGGGCTCTCGCTGCGAAAGGACTGTTTGATAAGTCACGCTTGCCATTTCGGGTTTATAACTAAGGTAGGTATCTACACATTGATTCCATGACAAGAACGATCCTGAGTCTGCTCACTCACTTTGCATGAGGCCGTTGATCACATAGTAGTTTTATTCTTAATTTAGACCTTTCTGAATGAAGCTTGTTTTACCTGGTTGATAGCTAAAGCACATGTTACAGAAGCCACTGTCTGGCGTAGCTAGCTAAGATTTGAGCAAAGATGGATGCGAAGATGAAAGCATAGATGGATTATCTTGAGGCCTCCGAGGCCATGCCATCGTAATATGACAATCAGTCGACTGAGTGAAGACCTCGGAAGATCAAACGGTCTCCACTAGACAATCGCATCAAGCATAGAAAAAGGAAAATTAATACCTTATGTACTTTTGGAGCAACAGTCGCAGTGACCGTTGAAATCTGGTGATAACATTGCGGGAAAAAAAGGAATAGCCTGGTGCAGCGACAAAAAGCGACGAGCAAGTACCAGCGACGTCGAAAATATCCATCCTTGCACCAGCTCAATAGGCAAACTCGAAGGTAGAGCCACTACTTAGCCTCATCGCTGTTAAGAGCAACGGAAGCGGTAGTTGGAGCGGTAGTTGGAGCCGTGGTCGAGGCAATAGCCGAAGCAGTAGTTGAAGTAGTGTTCGTGTTGTCAGTGGAGTTGGCTGGTGGCCATTGGTACACTGGACGCTGCGAGACCGGTTGGTACTGGACGTAAGCTGGAGCTTGAGGGTACTGAAATTGGCCCATCGGCATAGACATGTAAGTATTCCCGTGTGCTGACAGACCGCTTGAAGCTTCAATGTCCATCTGAGGGTTGGCTCCGATGTAGGATCCGTACGGCATCTGGCTGTATGGTGGGTAATACGGATATTGGGTGAACAGCGGAGATGGCGATACCTGAGCTTGGGAAGCAGCCGCCGCATTAGCCATACCGATGGTTACACCACGCTGGAAGAGTACCGCCATGGCTTCTTGAGAATCAGTGTAGAGGTGATCGCGGGGGCTTGCTCCAGATTTCACAGGGCTGAAGCGACGAGTGGCTGTATCGACCCACTCTTTACGTTCCACGCGGAGACGGACTCCACCCAGCGCGAAACTACGTTGCGCGACGTGAGCTGCTTCTTCTTGGGTGTAAAATTCGATGAAGGCGAAAGCATTTACACCGTTTGCTATTCGGGATCAGCAATCATCTTCCTCCAAAGCAATCCGGTCTCGAAACTTACCATTGACAGACGGCTTACGGACAATCTCAACCTGGTTGATGCGCCCAAAATGCCCGAAGATTTGCCTCAACTGCTCCTCATCTGCACTGGGGGGTAGGTTGCCAACAAAGATGGAGCAGATGTCAGTCGCACGTCGCACCACTACCTGGGGTGATGAGAGAGTAGATCCTGGTAGACCTGGCGGGCGTTGCATAGGAGAAGACTGGTTTGAGCGACTCCCCATTCGGTAGCGGATATCATCTGGCATTCTTGGTTGCTCAAGGCGATAGATTGGATCATCGCGCAACCCCTATGTACCGTTAATTGCGCTCGTGCCATTAACTAGTAAGACTTACCACTTGAGCATCGCGACAATCCTGGAAGAAAGCGAACATCACCCAGATCCCCTCGGGCAAGCGGAACATTTCTTTGTCGGTCTGGGAGCAGTACCATACTTTCTCAAGCGCTCCGTAGCGCGCTAATACTTGGTGAGCTTCACCCTCAGAGATCGGACCGCCAGTGACCTTGGAAAGGTAGAGGGAGCCTGAAAGCGGTTGCATATTAGCCTATGGGATCCTTGACGGAGCAGTGCAATTTTTGCTCACGGTTCACTTTCGCGATCTCGGTACGGCATGGGCGCCCGTCAATAATCATCCCACGGCCAAGCGTGATAGCACGCTGTGCATCAGATACGTGCTGGTATTGTTAGCATGGTATATCATAAAGCTAGAGCTATAGAACTTACTTCGTACTGACAGAAGGCGAATGGCATACCCTTGCTATCCCGACGAATCTTAACGTAGACGGGGCCGAAAGTCTGGAACACATCCTTGACAGCAAGCTCGAGCTGGTCATCGGTACGCGCGGAGACAAGACTGCTTATTATTAGCGGGTTCGGGACTGCTCAAACGTTGTACTTACTTGGCAACGAAAACGCAAGCATTTGGCGGTAGCACAGCTTGTGCGGTATCGCCGGACAATGTGACGCCAGCTCTATCCTCACGGGGATGGAATACTGTACCGTGACCAACAAAGTTAGCATGGCATTACCGGATGAGGTAGAGCAAGTACTTACCTGGACCGGAAGTAGGACCAGTACCTGAAGAGATGAAAGGATCATCTACTTGAGCATGTACGTGGCGCACAAAGCCATCCCCACGACGCCAAGTTGGACTCTCCATGATCTGCTTATGACGCTCTGCATGTGGAGAGGAGTTTGTCGAAGGCATGTTGAAATTCCCGATGCCAGCTGACTTGGATGGGCTAGAGTATGTATCAAGCATAGTACCACGATTGAAATCTGCCGATGACGCATAATGCTTGGGCGCGCGAGTTGCAAGTGGAGAGCCAGAGATACGCTCGATAGAGTCGTCGATTTGCACTGCACGCAAGGAGTGAAATAAAGCTGCAGTGGGATCTTGGCAAATGTTAGATGATGGACTGTGCGCTGCTACAGGACTGCAAGGGAAGGAAGGCAGAGAAAGGTAGACAGAGAAAGGTGGGCGGACGTGGGGAGTACACGGCCAATTGATCGATTTTTAAGAATGGTATACAAGATAAAACGACACATGTCGCTGGGAGAGAGCCGGGCGATTACGGCAGCAAGAGACATGCACGAAGCCAGATGACTCCAGAGTGTAGAGAGTCACTTACCGATTGGAGTAGCTGGAACACTGTCCCCACCAAGAGTCTCGCCATATGTGCTCGCCGGAGAAGGCTCATAGAGAGGAGTCTGCTTGAGCTTGAGGTTTGCAGTACGCTTCTCCATGGAAAGGATTTCCGCCTTGGACATGAAGTCCGAGAGACCTTCGCCCGGACGGATTGGAGTGACAGGTTGGTGAGACATGTTGTATCTCGTAAGTGATTATTTGATATTCTTCTACTGTTACAAGGTGCCAGAGGCAGGCAACAAAGGAGTGTAGTAAGAGCTTGGAGATCTTTCAAAGATCAAACGACAAGATGATCGAATACTTTTGCTTGAGAAATGGCAGCAGTGCTTGTAAAGCTGTGGAAGCGGAGGTGTAGGAAGAAGAAGAGGAAACATTTGGCAGAAAGATTCTAATGTTTAAGTAGGTAGACCTGGACTCTCCTAGCATCCAACCCCAATTGCTGGGCTACTTGCGCACTTGCCGCCATTGGGAAGGATACGAAGCCTACTCTACTGGACCGGGGATAGTGGCGTTGTGAATACTCGTTGTTACGGCTCCTGAAACAGACTTATCCCTGGCCGAGGAGTCTCCAAGCTTACTAAAGTCGAGGCTATCAGAGTTTTTCAAGACGGCATTCCAATGGTTGTTCAAGCTAGGCCGACTACCGCCATGACAAGGAGGGGATCTGTCACCAAGTAATCATTCATCTTGATGTTACCCCTCCTCAAGGGCCTCATCGAGTAACCGCGAGTCTGGATGAATCGCTTAGTTTCTTTAGCTTTACAAGATTGTGGCATTTTGCAGGTCTTGTGGCGCTTTTAGCTCGACGATAAGCGCGCTTCAACCGGAGCGGGCCGCCGATCTAGCGTAGTGCGAGGGGTAGCATGCAAACCATCAATGGACCAAGGGGTTAGTGCACCGACAGATTGGACTAGGACCGGGACTGGAAAATCCGTATGTGCACGTGACGGACATTCACTCGTTTCTAGCACGGACAAGTGCGTGGGTATCGTTATCGCGACGGCTAGCATCCTCTTGGCACAGGAAGAATTGACAAGATGGAAACTGGTAGACCCAAAAGGGAAATAGCAAGCTTCTGACATACGAAATCCTCGAGATTCCGTCAAGTATAAAGCACAGACAAGCCCTGGACACTGTTTGTTGCTAGGTGTATCTTATGTGTGATGTATTCGCACAGTTGCAACAGCATGCTTTTGAGAGGTAAAACGGGTAGGTTTGGGATTGCACAAACGGAGTCCTCAGAGACATCTTCAGCGGTATGGATGGGAAGAAGGACCCTCGCTACCGATATGGCTGTTCTAGTGTTAAAGTCTTCCAACAGACAGTCTTGTATGACTCTTCGAGAACATCATACCTTATCAGTCAACCCCCTTAAGACAGGCGTACCTAAGGTAAGTGTACTTTCGTAAATTGCGCCTGTCGCGTCTATCGGGTTTCGGGAGGACTACGTTAGACGCGACGCCACTAATTACGCCAGTGCACCAGTGTCTCAGGGCCATCATGTCATCCATCATCCCTGGTGATATCCTTATCACCCACCAGTCCTCATATGCTATTGTTGAAAACACATTTACCGTGTGGGAAGAGAACCCTAGGCACCTGAGCAGCAATGCATCCCTCATCACGTCTACTCGCACCTGGCTTTGCGAAGCGCAGTCTCGATGAATTCAAGAGACTGTCCAACATTGGTTCGTCTCTTCTTTCAAGACTGGAAAACTGATTGCAGGCTCATTCTCTTCTATGATGATCGTAGCTAACGTCTAAGGTTAAAGCCCTAAAGGCGGAGGGTCTCCATACCCCCACAGCACCATATGTTCTACTTGATTTCTCCGACCCTGGTACAGTTCCAGCCTGCAAAAAGATATCTGATGCCGATACCGGTGGCTTTTCCAAAGTCGCCCTAGAATATATCCCACAGAGGGCCTCGGATCCGGCACATGCTCGATTCCATGGCGACATCTCCATTGACCTTCCTCGAAACAAGCCACATGTCCAACGTACAGGCTATGCGGCATGGCGGAATATGGATAGAGGGCCAACATTATTTGGAAAGAGTTTATGGGATGTTGATCCATATAAATACCTTGCATTGCGAGTGAAATCGGACGGGAGAAAATACTACGTTAATGTACAGACAGAATCCGTGGTCTACACAGATATACATCAGCACCGATTGTACGCGCGAAAGCCTGGCGAATGGGAGACGATTCTTATAAAGTGGCGTGACTTTGTCAGAACAAATTATGGGCAGGCTGTAGAGCCACAGACGGAAATATTGACGCAGAAAGTCCGGACAGTTGGTATCGGTCTCACAGACCGTGTTCCTGGACCATTCGATCTAGCGATCCAGAAAGTTTGGGCTACGAATGGATTGAGTGAGAGTGAGAAGATAGAGGATCGGAGGAAGGAAACGGTTACAGAGCAGGGACTGAGGGTGGAAAACGGGCCAGTGGCCAAAGTATCATGAAATTATATAGTGGGCATCCTAGAAATTGTACAAAATCACCGTGGACGCACATGGTCTACTCAAGTCTTCCGTGTTCAATATGTTAGGCTGTAACCGGATTAAATCCACGAAATACCTTCTGAATGGTAAAATAGCCCAAAGTCCTTCGTGTTCTAAGGGTTTTACTGCAAACCCGGCGCCTGGACAAACAACTTACACAACTGCTACTGATTGAAGGACTTCTATCTGGTAGCTCCACCAATAGAAACTTAACAATGCATCGTCTTCATCTTTACGCAGTATGTCACGTTACTTGACCTCTCCCAAGATTGGGCTTCTAGCCCTAATATCGCTGTATTGCGACTCCGTCGTTCCATCGACGGCAACCATCCCTGTCCTCTCATTTCTCGTCTCCCACCTCCTACCTGTTGGCGCGACAGTATTTCCAAAGGACTCACAAGCCACAGATCGCAACATTGTGATCTCTCTCGAAGATTTTCAGAAAGCTACAATTGTTCTTGTTTCAGGAATCCCCGGACGTACAGTTTGGGATTTGTTACTCAAGAAACTATGGGAAATCAATTCGCTCGACGCATTAAATGCGTTTTTCGATAAACTTTTACTTATACTGGAGAAAACACGAGACGAGCAGCAGAAAGACGCCGAGGAAGGCATTGTGTCGGAGCCAAACCGAATATTACTCTCTCGAGTTTCACCATTAGGGGCTTTCGTTAGAAGAGCTCAGCTCGAGTTTACAAGACTCCAGATACATGATAGTATAAAACTGTGGAAGAGCTTCGTCAAATACCGCGAGCCAACTCTGCCTTTGTGGAGGAAGAGGAATCCTGCAGCTGGGAAGAACACTTTTGATGCGAATCTGGAAGGTAACAATTTCGGCTTGGGAGACTGGCTCACGGAGGTTGCATATGGCGACTTTGATGATAGTGACCGCAAGGAGGCGATCATCAGCACTGACGATGTGGAGAAGCTTCTAGAGTACCAAGTCGATCAGATGCAAAGTACGCAGAGGAAAATTCCCTTGTTACTGGATTCATCATACTAATACCCCACTGCAGAAATGGGTAGTAGGCTACCACAGGGAATCAAAGACCGGTTCCGCAGGATGGTTGAGACGGGTGTTACGATTCCCAGTTTATCTCACTATGTCGAGTACACTTAATACTTGCCAACTATTGCTTCTAAGACACAATTTAACCAACTGGCAGATTTCTCGACTCGTGGAAAGCAGGCGATTATCCATCCTCGTTTGATAACCTACATCGTTACTTTGACTACACAATGCATAACCGGGATCGGACTTTCTACCAGTACGCATTACTGAATCTCGCTACTCTGCACGCGGATTTTGGCTGCTTTTCCGAAGCTGTGACTGCAATGCAAGAAACGATCTCAACAGCCAGGGAGAACAATGACATGGCTTGCCTGAACTATAGTCTCAGTTGGCTGTACCATTTCGGCAAAGCTCATCCACCACAGATGGATGAGATACAAAAAAGAGGTATACTCGGGACGGAAAAAGAAGCTCTGGCTTTCCTTAAAGCCAAAGCCAAAGAGACGAGCATGTGGAGCCTTTTGAGCATTTCTTTATTGAGCGAGGCTAAGCTTGCGATGAGTAACGTATGTTTTCTTTCCGGACTATAATTAAAGACCTTCCCTGACCTGCGATGGGTGTGATAGGGTGATAGCGTAGCAATAGCGTTTGAGAGCGTCATGAAAGCATCGTACTTAAACGTCACCAAAGATGTTGTGAACGCCATTGGTAGCCAGATGATGATGCAGTCCTCCATTTTCGGTAGGCTTGGTATGTTCACCCGTGCCAATGTACTCTTGAAGAGTTCACGATTGATGTGATGAAAGGTGTAAGCTGCCAGGCGTGGCTGTATGGCGAGCTCTTTATCCAATGCTATGCTACGCTGTCTCCCAATGAGGATGTAATGAATTGTCTGTGCAGAAGTGCTTTCCTTGTGAGCAAATGAATGATAGCGTCAACGCCCCAAATGCTGATCAGCATGGACAGCTTGCCCAGAAAGGCCGGTATGAAGATGCCCTCTCACGGTTGGATGAAGCCGACCAAGAAGCACTCCGAACGCTCAAGTATCAACAGTACTGGACCGCTAATCTAGGCGTCCTCAAATTGCAGAGACTTCTACACAAGTGCGTATTCCGGCATCTTTCTGCAACATTTTACTGACTGATCGATAGGGATAATCTCATCGCAGCTGAACATGTTCTCTACCAACTGCGAGCCATCCCGACAATAGGCCAAGACATGTTGTTCAGCATCATGATCCTCGCTATCGATCTCCACGTCCGGCGTCAGGATTATTCCTCTGCCATGAGCGACCTGGAAATTCTCGCAACAAAACTTGATAAAGAAGAAGCAGACATTGTACAGCGAGTCAAGCTGATGATACTGAAGGCTCGCATCTTCGACAAAGCCGGCATACCCCAAAAAGGCTTTTCCGTCGCTCTCCGCGCCGCCACTCTAGCGCATCGAGCGAGGCTTCTCCCTGCCCTTTGGGAAGCCATTGGCGCGACATCCCGTATCCTCATAAGCCTCAAAGAATTCGGCGCCGCCGCTAAGCTCCTCTCCAGCATCATGCCACAAGTCCTGGAGTGCGAAGACTGCGACCTAGCCGGCCATATGTTTTCCTTCCTTGCTGATGCGCACATGGGCATGGCCGGACAGGCGAAATCTGAGACTCTGCAGCGCAAGGAGCAGCTGGCGAAGGCGTTGGAATATATTGATAGGAGTTTCGATGAGTTCTCGAGCATTGAGGAGATTAGGGGGCAGTGTGAGATGACGGCGAAGAAGGCCACGATCATGCATTTGAATGGGGATCCGGTGCTAGCAAATGACTGTGCGGCGAAGTATCTGGACATCAAGAAGGCTGCGAGGGAGACGTGAAGTTGTAAGCAGAGTATATATACAGAAATGGCTACGGTGCATCGAGTCTGACCGCCCAGACATCATCCGATCTTCAGCTTAATACTTTTCATCCCTAGAATCGATATTACAAGTCCGATATCATTCACAGCGAACCCATTCTGAGGTGAATGCAAGCATCGGGATGGGTGAATATGTACGAAAAGACTGTAAAAGGTAACTCCATACTTGTAGTCTGCACCTTCCAATGCACAAAGAACCCAACCCACCAGTCCACCCATTCCCAGGTGCAGCGTGGCCTTGAATTCCCATCTTAGCCAACCCCCCTCGCCCCCTCGCCCCCTCGCCCCATCATGCCCATCATCTCATTCAATCCTTGCGGTGGTAGTTGACCTTCGGATTCCAGCTGCAGTAAACGATTAGCGGTCATTCCCTTCTCAACTGCTCTCCACTTTCTTCACTTCGCCCCTCCTCCGGCGGACCCCAGTTCTCATTCGTCCACTCAATACGGAGTACTGCAAGTCTCTTCTCTTCCCCACCTCATCTCCATCACAAACCGACTTCCACTACTAAAAGTCGTTCACTTACAAGAGAGTCTGTGATTCACAGTCTGGTCAGCCTTTATTCCAACTCATTTTACGTCAGTTAATAGTTTGCATAACTAACCTCATCACCATTACCCCAGAAATAATTCTTTGTCCTTATATTCTGGTAAGGATACTCCACGCGTTCCTCCAACGGCGGCATATGCTCCCAGTGCTCCCAATGCTCGTTCCAAAGAACATAAGCGTTGACTGCGGCGATGATTATACAAGGAATAGTGACACTGTCTTGCGTAAGTCTTTCGCTGCAGAACCACTGACCCAGGGCTCCTACTAGATGGAAATTTTGCGCCAGAGATCTAGCGACAGGTAAGCGTTGACTCATATCCAAACGCCTGGAGAAGCGCACTATGCCATACCAGAGGAGGCCGCCGCATGTTGCTTTACAGCCATTCTTTCCCGGTTGAACGCATTGTCCATGGGACCGGTAAGCTTGGCGGGTTCGTGACTGGCGAAACGTCGCTGAATGCCTTGCCGAAGTATTGGAAATTTAGCTTGTTGGCTGACACGCTGCGAAGCGCGCAGGATCTGTCGTGAAAGCATTCTCAGTAGGGTGTTGACAGTATGATGTTACAGCTGTAGACGTCCGCTTTAGGTTGCTTGAGCAAGGGAGCGACCGACTTAAGGCCGAACTAGGTACCTTGTCTATCTAAGCGAAAGTGATGTCAGTGAATTTGGGAAACCAGTCCAGGTCGAGCGCGTCTCCCAGTAAGCTATGGCAAGCTACAGCTCTGATACACCACTAGATGATCGATAGGAAATTGTGAGAGTCATGAAGCGTCAGAAGAAGGTAATGCCAAAATGGGTCTTCGAATAACCACTTGGAATGGTATAGTGCTCCTTCAATGCATCCTGATAGATTCTGTTGCTAAATGGGGCGTTAGTGAATGGTATACGGTCAGTCACCGAAACCTTTGAAGTTCTCTGCTCAAGACTACAGCTCCTCATACGCTTAATGCGCTCGGAGTGACGGTTTGTTAAAATCGTTCTACAGGAATCCCTTCGGGTACCAACCATGGCGAGACAAGCGGTCATTTGCGGTAAGCTCTCAAGATGGTATATCTTAATCTTCTTGTTGAGACGTTCTACCTAGGCCATGTTCGATATCCTAGAGGCGGATATTGTCATCTTTCAGGAGACCAAAATCCAACGCAAAGACCTTGATGACGGACTTGTACTTGTGCACGGGTGGGATTGCTACTTCAGCCTACCAAAACATAAGAAAGGTATATTAGAAGCTTTGAAGTGTTCAAAGCCTGATATTAACGCTTCATAGGCTATTCAGGTGTTGTCATCTACACAAGAAACTCGGTATGCGCGCCTATTCGCGCTGAGGAGGGTATTACTGGAATCCTTTGCCCACCAAATTCGTCTACAAGCTTCTCTGAGCTGCCCGCGGAGCAACAGATTGGGGGCTATCCTACATATGCGCAGCTCGCGGCCTCCACGATCGATGCCACGACCTTAGATTCTGAGGGGCGGTGCGTGATCCTAGAATTCCCCGCTTTCGTTCTGGTAGGAGTCTACTGCCCAGCAAATCGTGACGAGACTAGAGATGAGTTTCGTCTTGGCTTCCTTAATCTTCTCGATGCCCGTATCCGCAACCTGATCGCAATAGGCAAGCGTGTGTTTCTGACAGGCGACCTTAATATATCAAGAGACGCGATCGATACCGCTAATCCCGAGTCGGCAATGCGCAAGAATGGCATGACAGTCGAAGAGTACGCTTCAACACCAGCCCGCCGTCTGTTCAACCAGCTGCTCGAAGGCGGAAAGGTCTTTGGGGAAAGCGACGAGGGCAGGGAAAAGGCAGTCATGTGGGACATGTGCCGAGGTTTTCATCCGGATCGCAAAGGAATGTTCTCGTGCTGGGAGCAGAAAACCAACGCAAGGCCTGCTAATTGCGGTGCTCGTATTGATTACGTTCTTTGCAGTCTCGCGATGAAGGACTGGTTTCTGGACTCTAATATCCAAGAGGGGCTTATGGTATTATACCTTTAACCAGGCTTCCTACTAGCCAAGCTAATTCAAGCATAGGGATCGGATCACTGCCCAGTCTATGCGATTTTGAAGGACAAGGTATCCATTGATGGCGAGGCGCTCGATGTGCACGATGTCATGAACCCTCCGGGAATGTTCATAGAAGGCAAGCGTCAAAGGGGATACTCTAGGAAAGACTTACTGCCATTATCGGGAAAGCTAATTCCCGAATTTGATCGCCGAAGACACATAGGAGATATGTTTGCCCGCAAGCCCTCTCTTCCCAAGTCGCAAAGCGCAGGTGCATCGCACATAGTGCTAGACAGTACCCCTTCTGCAGGAAGAGAGCCTACCGTGACTCAGGATGAGCCCATACCTGCACCAAGCACCGCCATAACCCAGACTTCGGAAAATGCCACCGTGTATTCCAGCTCGTCACCATCAGCGAGCCGGAAGCGATCTCTAGCAGATGCGTCTACTAACAAACCGCTAAAGCGTGCAAAGTCCGGATCTGCGACAAAGCCACCTCCCGCAGTCACTAAGGGGCAGCAAAACTTGAAGGGCTTCTTCAAGACTAAGCCTGTCTCTACTTTCGATGCTGATAGCACTGTCCCAGGATTGAAAGCAACGCCCTCGGCCCTCGAGAATATCTCGAGTACTTCTCTCTTGCCAGCGGTTGATCTTGTGGAAAGAAGCCCGACTGCCGACTCAGGTTCACGCATAGGAGCTGCAACATCCTCTGTGGGCACTTCGCCCCAGAAGACTCCTAACAACAGCCAGATGGACGGCTCCAATTCCGTCGAAGCATCTCCATCGACGAATGGTAGAGGCGCCCTTAACGATGGAGACGTTGTGCATGATCCTATCGAGAGCAAGGAGTCGTGGACGAAGCTCTTCACGAAACCAGCAGCTCCTAGGTGTGAAGGGCACAACGAGTCATGCATTAGCTTGCTTACGAAGAAGAGCGGGATGAACTGTGGAAGATCTTTCTGGATGTGTCCTCGGCCGATAGGCCCTACTGGAGTGAAGGAAAGGAACACGCAGTGGCGTTGCCAGACATTCATATGGTGTAGCGACTGGAATCCCAATAGCGCTTGAATGAACTCTCGCTCTTAGAACCAACCATTCGAGCTCCCAGTCTGTCAGCATGCGTGCACCAATAACACCGCCGTATTTCTTTCTCAGAAGGCCGCTTGCCACAGTATCAAATGCTCCGTGGTCCAAGCCGCTGTACTCCGAATGCTAAAGCGAGTATCTGGGAAGGAAGAAGGTCCCCGTACCAAACCTCTCGGAATCCATGCTCCGAGCCTGCTGACGAACGTATAGCCAGCGTTGCTGATTTGCATGTACTAGCCATGGACTAGGAGACCATACACCAGATATCCTAAACAGAACAGGTACTGGCTGGACTAGGTTCAAAAGGGAGCTCCTTAGGATTGCTCTGGATGCGTGGCATCTCTGCTGTGGCTGGAGTGCATGGCATAGCAACACCGGATGAAGAGGTTGGAAAGCTGCTACACGGTAACCGTATAGAGTATTTAGATAGACAGTTCTACACCAATTGTATAATCGTCAACCAGCCATAGCCGAAAATTGAAACCCTCCCTTCCTTGCAGAAGCTTGCGCATCAAGTGTAGCAACATGCAGAGGATATGAACCCACTGTATTCCGTAGAGGCACATCTATGCTAAACATCATGACTGTGCTTGATATCCATTACCTCCTCTGTCAAGCTATCGCATTTCGTTGGAATTTTGCGACCGAACAGCTGCTGGTCGGAAAAGGGTAGATGGATAATAAATGTGCTGCAATTCCTGCATCGAGAATTCTTTATTCATGCCCGGAAAGGGCCAAATGTCTCGCCTTGAAGGATTGGGAGTTCTTGAGATCGGGAAGCAATACAGCTCCCCCAACGGGAAAGTGAACATTTAGAAGACTGCTTTTCTTTGTCCCAAACGTTTCGCTCTGCTTGGAATTCTCCATGGTCTTCCCTCAAAAGTCCTCCCTACAGGGCCCAGGGACGTGGCCAGGAATGAACGAAACCAGGCTGAGTGAAAGGAGTCGCCTAGCAACCGTTTAGCCTCGGGGGCCAGTGCCGAAAACGGCGCAACAAGTGATTCAAAGGTGTTGGCTGAAAAAGAAGAAAAATGGAGGAGGGTGTGTTGGAGATGATTCACATTCCTCCCACGTCTCCCCTAGCAACCCATGACTCAGAACAAAGAAAACTCGGCTGGCTCTGCACAGCACCAAAATTCCCTTCTGACTTCACGATAGAAATATTCCTGCTTTTTGGAGTGTTGTCACCCTAGTCCTGAATCAGGAAATACAAGCTAGTGGCATTCACCATCCAACACACTCTGTCTTGACTTGCATCTACTTTAAGTTCTCATCCTTTCCTGCCTACATCCATCCATCTCTAAAATGCCGAAGAGAGTTGGTGCTAAGAGCCATGAGGTTCCACTCTCAGCTTCAGCTCGCCGAGCTCGCAACCAAGCCCAGAATCTAGCATCCCGAGGTTCACTTGCACATGCTGAGGACGAGGTGAGGGAACTTGAAAAATGCTCGAATAAGATAACTGACGTTATTAAAGGTATGGATACTTAGCCACAGCTTTGTAAACGATCTGACATCTCCAGATGCATCCCAAGCCGAATCTGCTTGCAGCTTCGACTTTCTGAATGTCATTCTAGGAGATCTGAAGCATATTCAGGTCGGATGTCTTTGGAAAGATTATTATGAAATATCAAATCTTGAGGAAAAGTTGGTTGCGACTATAGTAGAGCTCAAGCGCCTTCAGGAAAATCCTGAACTCTATCCGAACAAAATTGTTCAACGGGACTTCTTGCAACTCGTTCGTAAAGCCTGTGATGGCATAGCGAAGACGTTACAGAGTACGAAAGTCTTGAGACAGGTTCATAGAGATTACAGCAAGTTTCTCGAGGACTTTAACCAAGCGGAAGCCCTATCAGACCACGATGAACACCGCACACCTTGGCAACAATTTCTTCACAATCATTCATCAGGCAGTGAGATTGAAGAACTTCGAACAAATGGAAAGGGATGCGCCTATCTTTTCCCCCCTCCAGGAGTTAGAGTGGTGTACCAGATGCATCAAGCTCTCCAGTCCGCTGTGTGTGATATTCAAGCGATAGGTGAAATTTCCTATTCACACTTCAAACCTTGTATGCTAATGCCGATGAATACAGTTGTCTGATGATCCCGCAAGCACAGTAAGACAAACTTCCTAAGCACGGATTCATGGCAGTTGTGGTATTGTACTAATGGAGGCATAGATACCTCGGGTCGGGAAGGTCAACACGAAAATCTCAATAGAGGGAAACTTTCGAACTTTTCAAAAGGTACATGATCTAAGCCAAGTATTCTTCCATGTTACTAATTTCTTTATAGTCACTGACAGCTCTTCGTCCAACCCTTGCAGTGTGTATCCCCATATGAGCGTAAGATCAATGACAGCGCAACTGACACTTGAAGAAATCTGCGAGAGAGGCAAGAAGTTTTGAACCAAAGAGGCTAGAAACGTTGAATGCGAACTTCGGTAAGAGAATCACTTGCGTAGATCTGCTATATGGCTAATTTGGTTTGACAAGCTGAGTTGAACGGGCAGCGCCAACGTTCAATAAATCAGCTGAGCGTACTTATTCATGAGCTTCCACCACCACCAGCGCTCCAGGAGCGCGTTAGAGTAGCAACTCTCAATATTGCAGCTGCTAAGCTGTTTGAATAGACATAATGTATCAAGCGAAGCTTCAGTATGGTTACTGAGATTGGAAAACCACGTGGTACCAGAAGTTTGCAGAGCGTACTGTAGTCGGGCATGCCTACTGTGTGAATTGACTATGTACTTTGAGAAAGCAGGTGACACCCTTGATTTTAGCTTTTCTTTGTGTAGTGAAGAAAGAAATCTGCCAGCCTCCCACATTTAAATTTTTTTGACTCACCTAACACATTAGCCTCAACACAACGATAAATCTCGACATAACAACAGCCTTGACACAGCAACAACCTCAACTCAACAACAACCTCGACACAGCAACAACAACAACCACTGCAACATCATACCTGGATTTCTCTGCAGCTTGTATTAAAGTAAGCAAATTGTAACCCACGTTGACAATCTTCTTACAATTCTTTGCATTCCAGCCAGACCCTACATTCATCGCACGCTCACTTCATCTTGTCTATTGTGAGCAAAGATGAGCACCAGCTCAGCGATGCAGCGCTTCTACGACACTGCGAACCCGCAGCAAATTGCGATGATGATCCATCATGCAAACCTGCCAAAAGCAGGCACACCCTTGACAGCGCTGGTAGCGCATGGCAAGGTCAAGAAGAATGATGGTGACTCTGCTGTTCATTCCACCAAGACCACTAGGCCTCTGAATTCCTGGATGGCCTTTCGAAGTACGCCATCTTGGACACCCTTCATGCAACTTTCGCTGACCAGATCTTAGGCTATTACTCCGTGCTGTTCACCCACCTTCAACAGAAGGATATTTCTGGGTTTCTCACGTTTTTGTGGCAGACTGATCCCTTCAAGGCGAAGTGGAGCATTCTCGCCAAAGCTTACTCTGTCATCCGTGATCATGAAGGAAAGGAGAAGGCCCCTCTCGACGGCTTCCTGTCGATCAACGCCAATTTCATCGGCATCATCGATCCAGGATCTTACCTGGTCATGCTTGGCTGGCAGATCGCCGCGGATGGTGATGGCCAGATCGTGCTCCGTCGGGAGTTTGAAGTCAACGTCAACTCTCTTGATGTTCACTTGCTTACCACTAACGCATCGGTGAACGATGTGGTTTGCAACAGCTACCTCCATGGATACATTGTGGGGGGCAGACCTGCGGTCGCTCCGAACGGACATGGGGCAACACTGACAATGGCCACATCAACACAGCCATTTTCACGCGTTGCAGAGTCTGCTTCGGCAGAGTCAACTAAAGAGGATGACTTTGAAGATGCAGAAGGTCCGGCTCTTAACGATGGTGATTTGAGCGAACTTGGTTTGTTGTCGGATGAAGCAGAATTGTCTGATGTAGTATCAGACTCTGGCAAAGATGTTCAAGAAGAGATGGAAGATGCTGCCACCTCTGCCGGAGATGGACAGACGCAGCTAATCCATGACAATGCCCAAGAGCCGACTCTTTCCCACGATGAGATCATTACCACTACCTCCTTTGGTTTGACTCCTAGTGCTGGTCCAAACAATTTGAGTCCCACGGTTCTTCACTGGATCAACAAGGGTCTACCAGACCCTGCAGTCGACCCACCAGTATCGAGTCTCGCCAATACGGCATATCACCTGAGCGGCGAATACCCCTTTGTTTCTGAATTTGATCCGAAGATGCCAAGCTTGCACTTCGACCCTTTCATGGGCAATAGGTTCAACGCCTTCAACATGAGCGACTGGATCAACGATGAAGAACTTTAGGAACCAGGGTGAGTTTGAGTAATCTTTCTAATAGTTCTCAGAAGCTGACATGTCGCAAAAAGCAGAGATCCTTTTTTGTCCGGCTCCGGAAGTTACGTCTGTCTGTTTAATACATCGGAGTACTGTCGCAACGTACTCTTATGAGCAGAATAACTTAGGGTTGGCTAAAAGATCAAGCGTCGACATACAGGAGGTTTCTTACGAGCGAGCATCTACAAATCCTCAAGGCCTTGAACTCCCTGTCTTGAGGTTGGCAACATAGCTCGTGAAGTGATGGTACATGAGGAGGAACCAATAAGCTGGGGATTTTTTTCTATTGACATTGACTGCGCGGTGGTGGCAAGCAGTATCACAGTTCTCCATTGAGGAAGCTTGATATCTGTGGTGAAGCTGTTAGTGCAAGCACCCGATACACTGTGTATATGGTGCACCGCATACCCATGATGCGATACTTAGGCAGAGAATTTGTTAGACATAAAATCATAAAAGTCTTTGGACACCAAGTTACTTCAAAATGGAATGCGGTGGAGATAGCGTTCTTTTGGCTCCTTGGCAATCACATTCCCATGATACTGCCGCGAGCGCTTATTGTGTCCCAAGCTCTACATTACCTGCCGCTTGGCAATCTACTATGGCAGATCATATCGTGCAAACTGAAATAACTCGAATCTCAGATGTTGAATACGTAAACGGGGATGTTATAGATCAGTGGTGTAAGCAGAAACGCACGAGTTCCACAATGATGTACACCGATTTACAAGGTTCCAGTCGCAGCAAAGGAATTTCGACTGCGCGCTGTCACTTTGATGCAGCTAAAGGTTCTCCGTCGGATGTTGAGTTTTCCTCGATGTGTTGCTGTTATCAAAGCTCGAGAACTCGAGAGACAAAGGCCCAAGAAATCTATGTTCCGTCACTAGATAGAATACAGGATTCAATGAATGGAGGAAACTTACTCGGGAGGTCTGACACATATGAGGGTTACATCAATTGAATGAAACCGATCACCTCGGCCAATTAGTAGCTTATGGAGTTCAACCGGAAGTCATGAAGCCCTACTTGAAGGTATTAGATTGACGCCTACTTCACCAGGCATGCGACAGCAAATCACGACTTGCGTTGAGATTCTCAACCCTTCTATGTGGCGCTTAACGCGAATCGCGATTAGCGATAATCTGCATGGATGATCTACGTATGTACCTATGTTAATCCAATCGCTTAAGTGGTCAAAACCCTAATATAAACTTAGATCATCTTTTTTACTTCCATATTTCCCATTGTTATTACACCTTTAGGTGCAAACCCTCGAGCTCTCTTCTTCATCCCTTCGTCGTAATTACTATGACTCCATCTGGTCACATCATGAGAGTGAATGGTCAAAGGTAGGTCATCATTCCCGCCCCCAAGACCTCTTCCACTCGCATGATGACCATACACAAGAGGAACCCCGAAATACAGTGCCCCGTACTAAGTCTTCGGCTACGAAATCGCAAAACCACCCCCCCCACATGGAACCCCGAAATCAAGCTGGGGAACTTCAATATTTGGACTAACTATTTGATAGTATATGATCTATGATTCCCCAATCAATACTTAGTATGCCAGCCCTCCGCTATAATTACAGCTGCACATCTGCGTGGCATACTGGAAATTAACCCCTCTATTACCTTCTCCCGTATGTTCACTTAGGCCTTCTGTAAAATCTGGAACAGTTGAATTTCAGCTTCGTCGCCTTTACCCTTCAGCGAATCCAGATCTGAATAAACTTTGTAGGCCTTTCTTCTTTAGCAGAGCTCAGAGATTTTCGATTGAGTTCAAATCGAGGCTGTACGAAGATCACTTCATGACTTTTATACCATTTTCCTGAAATCAAAGCTTTGATTTTCTGACTCTATGTATCGAAGCATCATTCTGCATGAACATTAGTTCTGATTCTCATATGTCAGTCAAATTGTGATTCAAAATCTGAATGTAGAAGACTGCTGAATAGTCGTGCGTGCTAAAACAGCTTTCCGCAAGATTTTTGGCTCGGGGCCGGCCTCAGGCCAGCCAAAAGCCGCATCAGCAGCTTTGACCGAATTTTGCTTGAAATATTTTGCCTAAGGTAAAATCTTGAAATCTTGCAGCCGGCCCAGCCACCATCTACTCGCCCACCTACTCGCCCACCTACTCACCCTGTTATTCGCTTCATGACCTACCCCATGACCTACCCCATGGCCTACTTCATAGTATGCTTTATACATTCTTCATAGCACATGCTAACTAGCTCAATAGAACGCACCCTTCATGGCTCGATATCGAACGCCCTACCAAATTCCCTACCAAACGCCCTACCAAACTCCCTACCAAAAGCTCTACCAAATTCCCTACCGAATTCCCTATCGAATTCCAACCAAACGCCCTACCAAACTCCCGACCAAACGCTCTACCAAATTCCCTACCGAATTCCCTACCAAACTCCCGACCAAACGCCCTACCAAACTTTCTACCAAATTTCCTATCGAGCTTTCTACCGAGCTTCCTACTGAGCTTCCTACTGAGCTTCCTATCGAGCTTTCTACCGAGCTTTCTACTGAGCTTCCTACTGAGCTTCCTACTGAGCTTTCTACCGAGCTTCCTACCGAGCTTTCTACCGAGCTTCCTGCCGAGCTTCCTAGTGGGGTGGTGGTTGGGCTTCTCCAGCGAATTGGTTGGTTGCAGTGCAAAATTTGCAGAGGGTGGACCCTCGATTTTGGAAATTCTAAAGTCCGGAACAGTCATTATGAAATATTCTAGGGGTAGTGTGGGGCACTGTATGCAGAGGTGGCAATCCTATCTCAATGACCAACAAAACCACATTCTGAAACCCCAACTCCCTCATCGCCCCTCGCAATCCTCTCTCCTTGATATTATCACTACATAACATATTTACCTTCCCGATGCTGGGACCGCCCTCCCCCCTCGACTTCGACAACGCACTTACAACACGACAGCGACAAGGACGAACAGCGCTTTGGTACGTCCAAGGTGACAGCCAGACAGCAGGTGTTGAACGCGTTTTGCTTACCTTGTGTGTGCAGATTTTGGGATGTAGTAGATAGATCAGCATAGCCAGCAATGCAATGGTCAACAGCCCAGTATCACAGTTCAAGAAGCTTATTGTCTTTTGCAAGTCGAGTCCCGATTGCTACATACGTTCCAGTTGCACCCATGCCCGTGTGCTTCTACTCGTGGCGCCAGCTAGCTACACAGGTAGGCCATTGCCTTTACTCTCGCTCCACCTCCCGTAAAACCGGCACACAGTCGTAGAACAAATGTACAGCAGTCTTTTATTTACACTCAAGCACAGCTCGACGTACGCTGCATGGTACCCTACTAGTCTTCCTGATACGAAACTTTACGCATCTCGCCCAGCCTCTGTCTGGCTTGCTCGAGCTTGTTTGTTAGTTGGAGAATCTCGACCTGTGTTACGAGGTGCGTCAGCATATGGTCCAACAACCATAGTACGCGTTGCCCCATCGGCGGCGAGGGAGGCACAAGCGACAATACTAACCTGTTGTTCCATCTCCCTGACTTTGAACTCATGCCCGCTTAGAGCTCCATAATCCATATCTTCGCCATCATCTTTATTCTTCTGTGCAATAATATCCTGCACCTGCCTGACAAGACCCCTACAAGCCTTCCCAACCGCTTTGCTCGCTTCTTCGAGCTGATCCTGCGTCCGGCTTCCAAAATTGGCCTTAACTCTGCTGGCGGCTACGAGCTGCGCTGTGGAAGCGGCGACATCGTTGCTGGCTACAATCAACTGCTCTGGGCTGTTCCGGCCGCTGATGACGCCATCAGCGGTCTCTATAAGTGTGTTGGTAGAGGAAGCAACGGCTTTGGCTGCGGAGATCAGACCCTCGGTCCAGCGGTTGTTCTTCTTGTAGAACGCTGTTCTGGACGAGGAGCCACGGCCCTCCTTGACGATTTCTTGCTGCGAGGCAGTGGCGGCCTTGATGAGCTGGGCGATAGCGTTGGTCACGGCGATTGCGGATTCGAGGATGCTGTCGTGGATACGGAGTTCGTAGGTGCTGTAGCCATCTCTGGGTTTCTTCATCATCTTGTTTAGGCGTTCTGCGGCAGCGTCAATGGCTTTTGCAGCGTTGGTCAATTCGCGGTCTACAAGGTCCCCGAGATCTCCGGAAGCGTTGGTGATCTTGCCCGACTTGGGAGCGAACACATCTGCGAGCTTGGAGAGTTTCTGTAGGTTCATCAGGACTTCGTGGTTACTGTTGATGACAACGTCTGTCCTTTTAGTGTCTTCTAGGCCTTCTAGACGGAAAGATTGGAGGTTTCGGAAGAAGTTGACGGTGGACAGTGCAGACTGCCGAGCAGCATTTGTAAGCTGATCTGCCTTCTTCTCTTCGGTGGCGAATCGAGTAAGTCCTTTGGTGTTGCTAAGGACGTCAGCGATGGAGCCAGCAAAGACGCTGACAGTGCGGATAATCTCGGCATGGGGACTGTTGGGCCCATCAGCGATGAAATTGTTGAATGCCGTAGAAAATTCGGTGGCACTTGAGGATGCCTTTTCGATCTGTGACAGGACGTATGGTGCTGATGCGTTTTGGTTACCTGCCTGCATCGAGGAGTCTAACTCGTAGAGGGCATCATCTACACGTTGCACACCACTCTGCAGTACGGAATCGATAATGTCGTTGATCTTCTGAATATTGCTCATAAGGACTTGATCGATTTGCTCGTCAAGTGCCTTGTCAGTATCCCCACCGCTCATCCTCAACTCGTTAAGCTCGAGCAGTGTTTGGTCCATTCCGGACTTGTAAATTTCGAGCTCTTCTTCCTTTTCCCGTAACTGGCGCTCGAGATCACCATCTCGCTCTCCAAATTTAGAATGTACATCGTCTAGAGCTCGAGTCTTATTCCGAAGCGCTTCCTCTAGGTCCGCCATTTCCCTGTTGTACTTCGACAGCATTGAGGACAACTCGTTACCCTTCGCCCGCTCAGCATTGTCGGCCTTCTCTAGCGCAAAGCGAAGCTCTCGCTTAAGCTTCTCGACTTCCTCTCTATGACCGCCTGTAGATCGATCCTTCTCATGTAGAGCTCGATCTCGCTCGCGAATCATATCCGCAAGCTCCAGGTTTTTCGTCTTGATTTCGCGCTCTAGTTTTTCTCGTTTGTCGATCGCTTCTTGGGCGGAAGCGGCCTTCAATTGGACTCCCTTGAACTTCTGCAAAAGTTCGAGATACTCATGTCGTAGCTGCGAGTATAGCTTCACCAGAGCTTCATACTTGGATCGCCATGTATTGACCTGTTCTTGCAGCGCCCTTATTTGGTCATCTTTGGAAGCCGTCTGTTGACTGAAATTATTGTTCAACTGCGTTAGTTGGTTCTCCAAATCCTTCATCCTTCGGTCATACTGCTCAAGCATTAGCTGGTCTTGCTCGTACTGTGCTCGAGCGTTAAGGTTCTCTCGTTCCAATTCAGCCATCCGGCCTTGTGTCTGCTGCTGGTATTGATCGCGCATCAATTGCTCTTGCGCCAAGCGTTGCTGCTCGGCCTGGAGTCGCCGCTGTTCCTCGAAATCGCTCTCGGCTTGCTGCTGCGCCAATTGTTGCTGGTATTGTTGCTGGTTCCACTGCTCTTGTAACCTTCGCTGTTCTGCATCATACTCCTCTTGCTGCCGCCGCTGTTCGTTTTTCCAAAATTCGTTGATCGGTTCGGGATCTGGTGCTGATACAACTGGAGGAGGTGTTGATGTTGGTACTGCCCTCGTCTCGAGCTCTCTGGCTGGTCGCTTTGGTAAAGCTGGTTTATCTTCATCTTCCGCAAGTAAACTGGGTGGCTCTTGTGGTAATTTGGGTACTGTGATCAAGCTAGTCAGATACCGGAGATTGGAGCACTCGTAGTAGAACTTAAGCAGGCGGTAATGCTGTGTATCATATCTCCCTCGCAAAGGTTCCAAAGCATCATCGTCGCCGGTAGTAGTGTGCATTGCTCGAAGCATGCTTGTGACAAATTTGTAGATACCATAGCTTTCTTGCACTAATGGAACCAATGCTGATATTCTGCACTCGTTGTTTGCGCCGCTACGGAAATGGGAGAAGATGAGTTTTTGGAAGGAATCGATCTGGTCCTGAAGAGTCATAAGGTCAGATATCGTCTCATACCCTTCGTTCGGGTCGTTTATCGACTTTAGACTGATGTATTCCTCATATTCGAAGAGACCGTTAAATTCAGGATGCTGCCTATGAAACGCCAGCTTTGCCAGCAAAAAGTAGACATATTCTCTGATCAGAGGCCCGTAGCCTAGCATGATTGTAAGCCTCTGTGCTTCCGTATACCCCCCAGTAACCAGTCCACTTATCCCAGAACAGCCATGGAGCGTAACCGAAACGTACCTCTAGCGCCTTCACCCGAGACTCCTCTTGTCAAGCTCTCTAACCAGTTGATATTGGCCTGGGCTTCTTTAACCACGATTGGGTGCCCCTCTTGCAGCACTTTATGTACAGTGATCAGGGCTTTGAAAGTTTGGACTTCGTCAGCAAGGATAGGTTGCCTGCAAGCGAGGTCGAGAGTTCTATTAGCACAATGTGATTCAAAGACCTCCTCGGGGGACTCAACAAAGTCGAGTTTCTGTAGACCCACACTTTCATGCCTGCCCAGAAGGACTGTGAGGATTTATGGTCCCATGTGTACACAATGGAGGCGCGGACATGTTTTCCTTAATAAATGTGAGCTCGAAGTATGGTTCAGACGGGGTGTATGCGAGGCAAGTACGTTTAGGAGCAGTTTCCTCTATAGAGGCAGATCAGGTTAGCAAAGCTTTACGAATGATATAGAGATGAGGCGTGGCTGACCTATGCTTGTAGCTTTGCGGATATTGATGGCTAGCTCAGTCTCTGACCTAGAGAACGCATCAGCTTGCAAGCCCCCGTTGAAGTTTCGAGGCCTAGAGAAACTTTGGAAAGCCTCACTTGCTCATATCCACATTGCGAGTGGTGTTTCCACCATAATTATGAGACATCTTGGCTTCGGAAGGTCTGCATGAAGCGCAGAGCAGAACCCTGAGTGACTGTCATACGATGCGAAGAGAAAAGAAGGTAGGGAAGGGAGAGAAGTGAAATTGAACAGGAGTGAGGCCTGCGGCGAATCGGGTACGCAAGCTGTAAATTGATCGTAGTGGTCGTCAGCTCAACGCTTAGCCGCAGCTGAGAAGGGAGAGTGAAGTCGTAGAGAAGGAAGCCGTTTTGGAGTGAGAGGACGATAGGTAGTAGAGTTGCTGTAAGATATGTTTCGGTAGACGGCGCATTGATGAGCATAAGGTATGCACATGGGAGACCTCAAGAGCTTCAACAAGGCTCGCTTACGTAACAAGGTATCAAGCCCGTCACTGCCTAAGGTACTGTACGCCAATGGAAGGTTCAGTGATTGAGAGAGTTATGATGTGATATAGATAGTGTAGCGGAGCTCTTTATTATTCGGCAATAGGAGCTTTAAACTAGATTTGAAAAAGAATCGATTGGGTATATTCTCTGCCCTCACGATCTCGTAGCTATGGTCAAGAAGTCGAAGAACCCCGACAGCCAAAGTCAAATCCTTCCCCTCCTACCTAGGTACCATTCAAAACGCCAGCCCGCTAATGCACGTATCATGAATGCTCATTGTTCTCCATCCACATGCTCTTAGATCTCTCCTCGGCCTCTTGTGCCAGTTGCCAGCTTGATGATCTGGCCCCATCTTCCTCATGCGAGCTCGACCGATGTCTTACATCCGACTCTACCACAGAAGAAACACTTTCGTGAGCTGAAGCGGATCTAGTATTGTCCTTGGCCGACAGTGTCTTTTCGTCCTTGTTCATGTCCATCTCTAAGAGTCCAACCAACTCCACATGATTTTCGTTAATTGGGCTCGCAGGTTCGGACTGTGGGGCTTCAACGACCATAAGACCATCCTCGGCAGTATCGGTTTTATGCACAGCTTCTTGTACCCTCCGCTTTGGAAGTGAGGGCGCCGGTACAGGCCGACGTTTAGTCTCATCTTGTCGCCGCTCTGGTAGCGCTGGAGGAGGCAACGGCTTCCTTTTAGGCGCACCGTTCTGTGACACTTTTGAGCTAGGTCGCTCAGGCGGTGGCAATGGTTGCCCTGGTGGAGGCAAGGGGCGCCCACGTCCAATAGGATGTTCAGGGGTACCCTCGCGGTCCAGATCAGAAGAATGGCCCGCCTGTGCTCTTTGTTCTTTAGCGCGACTTATTACGTTCCAACCCCAATTTTTGGCCGCAGTCCCTATAGCTGTTATGGACTGTCTTTTCTCCACTGAATCTATAGATCGGGTGTCTGAGTGCAGCGAATTTGAGTATTGGTCGTCATTTCCAAAGCCTAATGTAGAAGAACGGGAGCTCGTGCTCGAGTGTGCCTGAGCAAAGGATGACTTGCTGGGACTGTTTGGGATACTGTCCATTAACATCTTGTCTGGCACGCTATTGATCTTCAAAGATGAGGTAGAGGAGGAGGATTTTCTAGTCTTGCTGTTCTCCCATAGACTTGGAGGTTCTGGAGGTGATCCGAAAGGCGTTTCAGTGGGCGATGTGGGTTGGGACCGGTTTGAGATAGCCATAATTGCACTTGTAGCATCCTTGTGCTGCTTCGTCTTCATATCATGCTTTGCAGAATCTACATTGGCGTTGTCCATGCTTACTAAGGGCTTAGCCGTTGACGCAAAGGACCGCGACCTCATAGCTTTTGGTGGCTCTGAGCGTTTTTGGCTCCCGGTGGAAACTCCATTCTCCGCTTTGTCAACGAGCGCCTGCGTAGATGCAGCAGCTTTCCTTGCAGTCAAGCCCGGCTCTGAAGGGTCCGAATGAACTGGCATGCTCAATGTTCTTTCGTCTTTAATTTGTAATGGCGAGTCATGAGTAGAGCTTGCGGCAGTATCTTCCCCACGCTCGTCCAAAGCCTCCTCGTCCGGTATTACTGTGTGTACAGTAGAAGTAGCAGAGTCGTTACTACATGTCCAGATACCTCCTCTGAATCTTTGGTGCCTAGTATCTGTGAAGGGCACATCGTCCCAGTTGGGTAAGACCAACGTCTCAGCTATGACCTCTCTTATCCTGCTCTCAATTGCGCGCAAAATAACACTGTAGGTTATCTGCCTTGAACTAACGATCGGCTCTATCGCCATCTCCATATCCGGCATCGTTTCGAAGGTGACCCATACCCGATTGCTAGGAGGAGGTTTAAACTTTACTAGACCATGGCCTTCGAGCTTCTTCACAAGTACAGCGAGAACAAGATTTACTTCTCGAGCTTTGAAACGAGACCCAAGGTCAATGCGAGCGGTAGCTGCGACTTCCAATCTGAAGTTACCACTGTATTTGATATCGGCTTCAGCGCAACAGTCGCCATCGACTGTAAGATCTTTCAGTCTTGGATTTGTGATGTAAGGAGCGCTATCGCCCATATGGATTTTTTGCAGAACAATTCCGGATAGAAAAGCGGGCTTCTTGACCCGCGAGATTTTCTTCGTGATCTTCCTGCGGATAAAGTCTTCAATTTCCCGAGTTTTATATAGGGCTAGAAAAGCCCTCCCCATAAGCGCATTGATCCATCTTGTCTGCAATTGCTCCTCAGAAGAATGTAGTTTCTGTACAAGCGTAATGATATGCTTGACATCGTATTGTTGCGGTCGAGGCGGGTTATACAGAGCATCAGGCTTGACCTCCTGGTTCTGTAGCAATGCGAAATAGAAGTCCTCCTTCTCTGAACAGTTCTCAGAAAATAAAAAGAACGGCTTCGTAGCAGATACGGCGTCTTCAACATTGGGCTTTCTTGACAACTGTATGGCATTCCTCTTGATCCAGAGCTCGCCTTCGGGAATCTCCTCCCCACCGTTGCATATACTCACACCGTGATGCTCGAGAGAAATAACATGCCTGACTTCTACCTGTTCCGCGTCGTCATATAGCATGAGATGACCATGCCTGAGGACAACGAAGAACACATTCCGAGCTCTTCTGATCGTTTTGCTACTCCCTTTTCCGGGATCAATCGTCGGAGCCTGCTTCTTGTCGAATATAGACCTGTACATGCTCTGATATACGCTTGGGCTTTCTGTCGCAATTACCGCCCCCGCAGGTGTAGTCCTTTCAGGTGGTTTCCCATTGATCCCGCCTGGAACATACTCTCGACATACCGCGAAGTAGCCAGCAGCAACGTCGGACTCATGGCCTCGTTGGAATTGCTTGGCGAGATTTGAGGTACCAAGATCGGACTTGATGTTGTGACCGTCGTCGCTGGTTTCGCGGACATCGTCAGGAGCAGAAGAAGGACTCGGAGGGCGTTCAGGGAACGTTAGGTACGCATGCAGCAGTAGGAGGCAGAAGAGAATAGGAAGGAGGGTTAGTCCGCCGCATACGTAGACGATAGCAAAGGTAATGAAGCTGCCCATCGCTTCATGGCTGGGTGTATGGACTTGAAGCACAGGGTGGTGTTTAAGACACCTTAGCTCTGTTGGAGTTACGCGAATCCTCGGCGATGTTAAATTTGGGCAATCGAATCCTACGGCTTTCTGGTATAACAATAATTCGAAATTGATCTACAAGGTTCCTCACAATACCTGATATCATTCAATGTCAACAGATCTTGCCATGCATTTCGTGTACTATTTACATCGAAAAAGAGGAGCAGGCCGTGGGGCCTCCAGATGCCGACGACGCCAGAGCACTCCAGAGCCTCTGTGAAAACACCATATTCATGCGCTTCCCGGGGTATCTTATGCTGCGCCGGCAATGCTATACCCAGACCATAAACCAATATTCTACCATTGAAGAGGATCGCTTTCCAATTCCACTAAGACTTTGTTGACCGACCCTGTGGCCATCTGCGAGTTCCGCAGACTCGCCCTATGCCTTGCCCTTGAATAGAACACCGGACAGTCTTTGCTATCACATCTGACATCGTCTCCCCATGCAAGCCCGGCACATGACCGGCAAACTTTATCAAGGTCTATAGCTTTATTCTCCGCACTTTTCAGCTTTGTCCGAAGTTTCAGTAGTGAAGTATCGGGTTGGCGCATGCACTTGCTGCAGATAGCCAGTTCTTCTTCAAGTTTTTCGCGGCATACTAGGCACGAAGAAGATTTCATGTATGATTCGAGGGTTTTCTTTGAGACGATTAAGTCTTTACCTGTTGGGGCTATGCCGGCTTCGATCCGGCGAATACGCTGGAATTTGGGCATCTCATCATACCACTGTCGAACATTGGCTCCCACAAGGTTGAAGATACGCTCCAATGGTGGGATCAAATTCTTTGATATGTAATATTCAGCGTCCAACTCATTGTGTTCATTGTGTAAGAGTACGTCGGGAGCCACACAACGGTCTATCAATCGAGCACCTGGCGCCCCGGTAATGACAACATAGGGAACACGTTCGCCGTACTGAGGTTCCGCTCGAGGATCTTCCAGCATTCTTCTGGTACTGATAAGAGCTCCCGGTGGGGGTGGACCTTTGTCGCTGTAGGTGCCAAGCTTCACTTCCTTCGCGAAGCAGAAGTCCTGGATGGATACCTTGCCCTTCATGATCTTTGTGCACTCACGTTGGAAGTAGGTTTTAACTTCACTAAGATCTGCTGTCCGAAAAAGAACCTTCAATGCCTTCTCCTCAATCTTTTGCTCTGCAGGAGTGCCGTCACGGCGAACTGTCTCGATACCCTTGGCATCGAAATCCGGCTCTTTCTGGTCCTTGCTTTCGTATTTAAAGCCAACATATCGCTTCTTGGCGAGTAGTACGCAAGGGAGGTATACCTTTTCGAATTTGAGCTTCACTGGTCTTGGGTTCATATCGGTGATCGTCTTAGCGATGTCCTTGCCAATGTCGAAAGCCTCGTCTTTAGTGCGCCCTTTGAGATATACAAACAGACTGTCAGTGTCTCCGTAAACGACCTCAGCGCCCCATTTCTCTACGGAGTGAATCAGTGCAATGGCTTTTTCCAATGTTTCGCGACCAGTCTGCACAATGCTATCGGCGATCTCCGAGCACGGCATGCGTCCAGAGAACGATGCAGAGGTATAGCCATACGTAACATTCGCGATGAGCTTCAATGCTAGTTGCCTGTTGTTGAGGAGACGCTGCAACGTCTTGTCGTCCTTGTCGACCTTCATTCCACTCTTAACCATAATTCGGGTTTCGAGGATTTCACCCAGCATCTTGGCCAGCAGTGATTTTCTGATCTCAGGTTTGACATACATTATGCCATTCGGTGCAATGTTGATCTGGTCTTCGAAGATTTCGAGGAGCCTTTGCTCGCGCTGATAGTCGGTAAAGCCCATCTTATTTTGACCACGCCAGTTGACTACTCTACCAAGAAAGGTAGAGTAACAGTAGTTGTACGCAAGCATTACACTAGGATATAGTGACTGAAAGTCGAGGACTAGTAGTGGGCTATTGTAAAAGGCGCTCTGCGGTTCCATGACTAAGGGCAGACACTCCAAAGCGTTCTGCTGGCCGACTTGTTTTCGGCTAGGCGACGGTAGTAAGAAATTTTCAGGCTTCGCAATACGAAACATGAGAGACTCGACCTTGAATTGGGATCCCCTTGAGAACACAGAGAAAAAGTCAACCCCAAGTAAGCGCGCTTGTTCACTTGTTCTAGGAATCAACTCATTCTGTTCCAGAATTTCGAGATCAAGCTGTACCCGGGTAATGTAGTAATCGAGGACCTTCGCTAAGTCTCGGGGCTTGCCACTGGAATACCACGCTGTCAAGTCAGAGAACGGGTAATGCGGTGTGCGGCGATGCAGCAGGTGGAAGACAACATTCTCCATAGTGTACTGTAGTAGGTTCAACTCGCCTCTCATTGCACGCCAAATGTTAATCATGTGTCGTCCAGTCACCCTAATGGTTGAAGTATGGTTGAAGCCCCATCGGTCGTCCTCTTTGCCGAAACGACCGTGCGATTGCGATCTCATTCGGGAAAATTCATCGCAAAGATTGTAGTCGTACTTACACCTTGCTCGCTCAATCATATATCCCCAAGATCCACCATGGACTTCGTAGCCTGTAAGAATGTCCGGATCATAGTACCTGACGATATCTATCATGCGATTGATGAGGTCAAGCTCGTTGTCTTCACCCTCGACTTCGACGGCCGTGTGCTGTGCAATACTGTGGCTGAGCCCACCTTCTTCCGATAGGACAAGAATACCGACATGGTTACCTTCATTAAAGCCGTTGACCTCAAGGTCCTCATCCTCAGACTGCACACACCAAAACACACACCCAATCTCGTCTTTCTCTGGATTCGGCACCAGATTCTCTCGTGTGTTGACATGGATTTCGAGACTCATGATGCTCATGTATTGAGTCTCGTGCTCTACATTCGTTGATTTCTGCCTCTGCGTGTACTTGACGCCATGACGATTTTTCTGTGTTGCGCCATCAATCTGCGACAAATATTCGACCTTCTGGCTCTTGGCCATACCATCTTGCCCTCTTAGCCAACTTTGCACCTCTGATCCTGTAGGCGGCCGTTCATCAATTTCCCAGGTTCTGAGACCGCAAGCTCTTCTACGTTTTTTATATGACTTCTCCTCTGCGACTCTGTCGAAGACGATGCTAGGCTTCTCTCCAAAACTGGCAAGTGACGTGCCTGTTGGGTCGAAATCAGGAAGATATGGGACTGTAGTACTCTCGAGCTTGAATTCCTTCCCTGCATATGCTCTCACATGCTCAGGTACATCGCGCTCGTCGCTATAATGAGCGTCCGGGTATATAATTGTTGGAAATCTGGGGTTTTGCAAGTCCTGCGAAACATCTAAGGCAGTAGGAGGTGCTTGAGCAAAAAGTCTTACGCTTCCTGGGGTCGGAACGTTACACACACGATGGATATGCAAGGCGACTTGGAGGACTTGAGTAGAGGGTAGTGTGGGCGGCAAGAGAGGCCAAGTGGAAGGGTTCCTCGAACTACTGGATATGCCGGACTCACGCTCTTTTGATAGGTCGAACGAGGCTGATTTGGCTTTGGACGCTTGAGAGCTTCTTTTCGGTGAGTTGCTGCGCTGGCTGAGCCTCAAAATTGTATTCGGATCTTGGGGGTCCTTCACAACTGGAAACGAGAGTGTTCTATTGCCGCTTGCACCATTGACATTACCTCCGTCTTGCGAGGATGGTTTCAATAGGGAATACTTCACTAGGTTCTCTTCTTGTCGCTGTGGTATCAAATCACTATGCATCAATAGCGATGCTTTGAACCCGTTGGTCAGCTCAGACGTAACATCAGCTCCAGAGTGGCTGTGATCCATCTTGGTACGATTGTCTAAGCGACTTTTATACACATCTATGCTCGACGATCGCTCATCATGCGTATATTTACGTTTCCTCTGAAGAGACTCTGATTTTGGATGTCGGTTGCCCTCCATCGCACAACGTTTAGTTGCAGCAGTAATGTCGCTGGCGTACTCTGAAGGTATTTCAAACGCGTCTTCTTCGGCGTGACTATAGTCTCCAGTATCTCTGATACCTAAGGCTTCCATTTCTGTAGAGCTAGTCGGACCTTGCGCTTCACCAAATGGTGCCGGATCCAGCGGATCTCTGAATTGCTCTGCAAACTCATCATCTCCGGGCCTTGCGGTATAATTGGTATTTACCTCTAGATTCTCTCCATCTCTTACTGGGTTGTCGAGTTGCTCTACCTGTGAGATTTCCATCTCACGTGCTAGATCTTCGTCAGAGTCGTACGGAAAATCTTCTTCTTCGAATAACATAACTCGACTTTCGTCAACTTCGGCTTCCTGACCGATACGTCCACCTGAAAGTACACCGTCTACGTCTGCAGCCTTCTGTGGCATAGCAAGGTATTTTAGATTCTGAGGGAAAAGGTCCTCCACACTTTCCAGTGTTGTCTTTATCCACGCTTCGAATGGCGCTTTCTCAACGAAATTATCGAGTGACAGCTTCTGGCCATCGCTCATTTCCTTTTCGTCTTTCATGATGCCAAAAACCCTTTCCCGATATTCCTCTTCGTGTATCCACCCACCTGGCTGAGAATTTCTGGGGTCCGCAGAAACGGAAACCAGAACCTCTGGTGGAAAGGGTGAGCTCCCAGGGTCTGTGATTCCCATTTGGGCTTTTCTCCTTCTAGTTTCGTCTCGCCAGAGTCCAGCCATACTATGCACTAGCTTCTCATCCGGATCAATTGGATTCTTCCGTTCAATAAAATCGTGATGTAAGGGTCGAGATTTGATATCAAGCCTGTTGACTATGTACTGAACCTGTACGTCAACTTCAATGGAGCAGTGGCTCTGCCGTGGGAGTAATTCTGCACTGGATATGAAAGGAGGTGGTATCGTCCCTTTATGCCATTTATGGGTAGTGCCGCTCATGTCCAGGAAAGCTGGTACAGGTTGCCGGAAATTGACCTGGCTACAATCAACATAAGCGCACCCATACAGATTGAAGTCACACATCCATTGCAATTGGTATTGCATGTGGCTCTCGTACGGTTGTATAAATTTCTTCATTACCGTCCCTTGTCGCAAGAGGTCCGCCAGTCGGGTCATGTGCGTTGGGTTGAGCATGTACACCTTTAGAAAAAATCGGTAGCCGACATGGTAGCCATAAAAGGGCACTCCTTTGACAAGGGTAATGTGCGCGACGAAAGCAGTCTTGCCATCGTACATATTGCGGCGATAGCTAACAGCAAGAGCATGGTCAATCGATAAGTGAAGGCGGTGGATATAGGACTCAACTACGATTCATTTAGAAGCTTCGCAAGTTTTGTGGCTATAGACCACTAACCATCATCAGGAATCAAACTCCCGTGGTATTCGATGTAGAGGTACGGAAATGCGCCATGGATATGGGCGCAAACCTTCTGTCCAGATTCAGTGGCTCCAAATATCCTAATGACTGGGACCTTAGGCTGTATCTGCTGGTGTGCCCGCCCATTGCTCCTTGGCAATTGAGGGTCAAACTCTGTGGGCGTTGCTTGGTAGTGATCGATGCAGTTGAGCCTTACGCGAAAGAGATCCATTGAAGGTCAGGTTGTGGAGATCTCCCTGAACAACAGATTTTCGAGCGCATGACGAAGCAATGCAGTGAGCGAGATTAAAGCGGTGTGCAAGGAGTAATGCGCTGGAACGCGATGTTGAGCCTCATTATAATGAGAACAGGCAGGACAGGGATGGTGACGCGATTCTGTCAAACATCGGCCTGGAGGTCCACAGCCTTACCCGGGCGATCTTGAATGCTGACATAATCTTGCCATGTACACAGAAAAGTCCCCAAACACTACTCTTGATCTCCTCTGTTTCACTTAAGATCTCTATTCCTGTAAATTCCTAGAGTGTCATCCGTCATGTCCCGTAAACCCGCTGAAGTTGCCTCCAAAGAAAAGAACGAGTACATTCCAAATTTCATCTCCAAGAAGCCCTTCTACCTCGAATCAGCCGACGCCGAGAATGACTACCTTGAGCATCAACGTCTTCAAAATGCCGAGAAAGACCAGTCAAAATGGTACGACCGTGGCAAACGGCTCGGCCCCGCGGCAACCAAATTTCGTAAAGGCGCCTGCGAGAATTGCGGGGCGATTACGCACAAGACAAAGGAGTGCCTCAGTCGACCAAGAGCAAAAGGGGCGAGATGGACGGGCAAGGATATACTGGCGGACGAGGTGGTGCAGGAGGTAGAGCTGGGGTGGGACGCGAAGAGGGATCGGTGGAATGGATATGATGCGACGGAGTACCGAGCTGTGATCGAAGAGTACGAGGAGTTGGAAAACCTGAAGAAGAGAGTTAAAGGGAACGCGGAGGGACAGCAAAAAGTGTTGACAGATAATGCTGAAGAGGGACAGAAGGGAGAGCAAGAGGAGGCAAAGTATGGAGAGGAGTCGGATATGGGGAGGCAACAGAGTACGGCTACAAGAAATTTGAGGATACGAGAGGATACGGCGAAGTACTTGCTCAATTTGGACTTGGATTCGGCGAAATACGATCCGAAAACTCGGTCAATGGTGGATATGGGAGCGCAGGCAGACCAAGCTGCTGCGCTGGTAGCTGAGGATAACTTCATGCGGGCATCTGGGGATGCAGCAGAGTTTGAGAAGGCCTCGAAGTATGCTTGGGAATCGCAAGAACGGGGGGACAAGAACAAGACACACTTGCAAGCCAATCCTACGTCCGGTGAGTATTTTCGGCGGAAAGAGGAGAAAGAAAGGGACGAGAAAAGGGAAACCCAGCGCAAGATGCTTTTAGAAAACTACGGCGGAGAACAACACTCGCAACCTAAATTATCACGAGATGCTCTGCCGATTGAGAACGAGCGATACGTGGAATATGACGCTTCAGGAGCGATCAAGGGCGCTCCAAGAACAGAGATAAGATCCAAGTACCCGGAAGACGTGCTCGTCAACAACCATAGCTCCGTATGGGGAAGCTGGTGGAAGAACTTTCAGTGGGGATACGCCTGTTGCCACTCGACGGTCAAGAACAGCTATTGCACCGGCGAAGAGGGCAAGCTAGCCTTTGAAGAAGCTAACCGGATACGAACCGGTGGTGAGCTTGAAGCAATGGCCGCGGCGAAAACGATCGAGTATCATGTTGATGCAGGGGATATTGTTGCTGAAGCCCAAGATCCGAATCCCATGGAGAAGGTGGATGAAGTTGGGAAGGTGGCTGTTGTTGCGAAGAAGAGGACGTTGGCGGAAATGACGGGTGGTGTGAGCGAGGAAGAGTTGGAAGCATATAAGAGATCTAGGGCTGTGGCTGATGACCCAATGGCAAAATTGTTGGGGAAGGATGAATTGGCCAATTGAGAGGTTACTCGAGGATGCATAGCGGTGGCGTTTCCAATATGGGCTTTTGGCAGGTTACTAGGGAATTGGGAGGTTCAAGCTGCATATACTCAACAAGTGATAGGTGTGATGATCCAAGGAATACGTAAATTGCAAAGCTTTTGTCTGCGAAAAACATTTGATTGTTCACTGCTACTGTCGAAAGTATCTGAGCCCAGCTATATCAATCTTTCTTGCGACTGCTTCGGGAGCTGTTGAATTGCAGATTGAATCAACATGTTCTACTCAGAGTCTACTCCTCTTCCTCCTCAGCCTCATCACCACCCTCATCTTTCTTCTCCGCGGCCCTAGCCTTCTTTCTCCTAACACGACCCGGACGTCCTCCACCAAAGGGCGACGTAAGCGCAAAGTCAATATGCTTCTGCGAGTCGAGACGCACGACGAAAGAGGGAACGTTGACGATTTGCTTTCCAACGCTGAATTACCGAGTTGTCAGCCCCCCTGATTCAAGATGGAGTCTTCAAGGGATGGATCATATACCGGATGTGCCTCTGCCTAATTAAAACACGAGCATGATGGATACTCTTCGCTAATCCAAGCTTGTAGACGCAGGTCTGCAGTCTCCGCTCTAAGAAATCCTCGACCTTGAGCGCCAGCACGTAATCGAGCTTCATGCGAGACTCATCGAGCACACCGACACGGACGAGACGACGGATGAGGGCATTGCCTTCGAATAGACGCTTGGGGTCTTTTTCATCAAGGGTGAGTAATTGGCTGTGGTGAAATCAGCCCTTGCCCTCCGATGGTATTTTAGAGCGTAGAGAGCTAGATGTAGTAGCGTACCGGGCAGCACGACGGATTTTAGATAGGGTGAGCATGACACGCCACACCTCACGCTTGTTGCGTAAACCATATTCGCCAACAATCTTCAGCTCGGAGTCCCTGACAAGGGGTCAGCAAGGTGCAACGACATGAGCAGAGGCAAGCTCGTGCTCAGTGGCCGGGATATACTGACAGACGAGCGGACTCGAAAGCTACAGAATTCGTCAGCTTCGATCAACTAGACTTCAACTTTTCTCCCGGTAGGTACTTACGACGCCTAGGGACCTTGTAGGTTTTGGAGTACGAGCGTGGCGCCATGATTGCTGTCGCTCTGGCAGGTGCTGTTGAGGGCTGACGTTGAGAGGAAGGGGTCGACTTTCGTGGATGAATATGTGGACACTAACGAGTTAAGCGAGTACTAGTGCGACCTTCACCACAAACATTTCGGTACTATCAACTGCATCACGAACGACATCTAAATACAACATCACAGCCATCAACCGTCGTTATGGGGCACTCAGGGGGTCTCCGCGCTGGTACTCGGGTATGTAATACGCTCCTCGAATCTGCGAAGGATTGGCCGCATGTTCATTTGTAACTTCCGCATCGACCACCGATTTGATGAAGCTCGATGAGGGGATGCTTTACAAATCCTAAAGCTGACTTGTATACAGTATGCATTCTCAAGAAACTTCAAGCAAAAGGGCATGATCAAGCTCTCGACATATCTGAGACAATACAAAGTTGGAGACATCGTGGATATCAAAGCGAACGGAGCCGTTCAAAAAGGGTGAGCCTTCTCCTACCTCCGAGTGTCTCACTTCCTCTTCAGATCCTCTCAGTTCTATCCATATTTATTTCCAAACGGGTCAACAATGCACCTGCCCATGGACTACAAATTTGACATCTCCACAGCATGCCCCACAAAGTCTACCACGGTAAAACCGGCGTAATTTACAACGTCACCAAATCCGCCGTCGGCGTCATCATCTACAAGCGCATTGGCAACCGCTACATTGAAAAGCGCGTTAACGTGCGCATCGAGCATGTCAGCCTGTCCAGAAGCCGAGAAGAATTCCTCAACCGGGTAAAAGAGAATGCAGCAAAGATGAGAAAGGCCAAGACCGATGGGGTACACATGCATTTGAAGAGACAGCCAGCAATGCCGAGGGCAGAGAGGACGATTGATGCGAAGGGGACACATGCGCCGGAGACGGTGACACCCATTCCATATGAGACGACGATTTAGATCCGGGGGTCCAAGGGCAGCAGTGGAGTAGTTGTGTGCTTTTATGGAATGGACATTGCTTCGAAGAACTGCGCTATGATTGTCGTGATATGAGATACCATCACCGTCCGCGATCAGAAGCATACAGCTCGTGAACTTTTGTACGAATCTAGTTCTGAAGGAACGCCATCCCCATCCTCCCAAATGTAGCGCTAAACCGTTAAATACAGCTATTTTCAGATATGTCAATTAGTGGCTTTCCCATTACACCACTACCAAGATTCCTCATCAACGTCCTCGTCGGCCGCGGGCACTCGCTGAGCCATCATTTGATTTCGGAATTGACTTGTTCTCCCGCTCCGTAACCGAGGATTGTTGTACAGGCCATCATCATGCTTTAGCTGCTGATCTACTCGTAGACCCATCTTAGGTTCACCTTCGTCATCGTTTGCGCCATCGTTCCAGCTGTGCGTTGTACAGGTTCCCTTGGACATGCCCCATCCATTCCAAGATGTTGCTATATGATGTTAGAGCGAATACTGTACGTTGGGAACGTTGATCAGATCTGAAACGAAGGACATACCAGCAATTACGGGTGCGTTCGGATGCCAGCTTGCATCTCTAACACATGTTTTCCAAGCTCCTCGGCTTCCGTCATCCATTTCGTATGTGTTAGTGTAAAGCTCTGGATCCCTGGGTCGGGAGTGATGCGTGGCTTTGTTAACATCGATCTTACCTGCCAGCGTTGCATCCATGTTGTAGACATGGATGCTGCCGTCTTCACTCCCTGAATATACGTATCTTGAGTTCGTACTTCCGGGAGGTGAAAAGTGACATCGTATTAGGGTCTTGAGAACACTATGACCACGGTACGTGACTAGTGAACAATCGTGCGGATGGGGTTTGTAGTCATCATCAGAATATGTCATGAAACGATAGTCGAAGCCTCGGGTGTACTGTCCTGGGTCCAAATTCGAAGCTTTCTCTGTTGGCATCATTTTCCGCAGATCCCAAAGCTTCATTGTCTGGTCCTTTCCGTTGCTAAGGACGTACCTGCCGTCCCCTTTACTATCAACGTAAGTAAGACCCTCGGTATGGCCCATGAAAACACCAGCTTCACGTTTGTCGCTCATGCTTCGTCTATCCCAAACCTTTATCAGAGTATCGTCGGAGCCGGAGTACAATATATGCGGAGATTGGGCATCTCCGAAGCAAACAGCGTTCACATCGTCGTTGTGACCCGGTATGCTGAGAATAGATTTTCGAGATTCAATATCGTAAACGTAAACAGAATTATCAGATGTACCAGCTACAATTTCTCGACCATCTCCAGAGAATCGTATGGACCATATCTAGCCATTGTTAGCTGAGCATTGGATTGAGACAGATATTATCTGCCAGCACCTACACCGAAGTGACTATATCCAGTGCCGAACCGAGGCCTACTAGTTCTAGCTGCCATGTCTGCAAAGTCCAGTAGCCAGGGTTCACCTTGTTCGCTCGGATCTGTGGGTGCAAGGCATACTATGCTTCGAATTGAGCTGTACGCAAGGTATCTGTTGTCTGGGCTGAGGGTGGCATCTGTTATTGTCCATTGGCCATATGGGTAGACGACGGTCTTATAGTACTTCCATTTGTAAGGGTTCGATGTATCGTACATGCGGACTCTGAAATCCTGAGCGCAAGAAAAGAAGAAGTTGCCATCGTCCGAGAATTGACCGGAGTAGCATCTTGAGTTATAATGAATGATAGTGTCCGCATTTGAAGATGGTATAAGGCCCTACAGAAGCCTCGGGTCAGCCGAACTGGTGGGGGTTACCTCTTTCCAAGACGAGTTCATACCTGCGAGATCACTTTATTGGCTCTAGCTGCATGAGTTCCGTCAACATCCAGTTCTCTGTACATCAACTGTCGTGCTAATTTTGATTTTCGCTTCTTCAATACATCCCGCCAAGGTTCGCTGCTCCCAAAAGAACCATTGTCCATCAGCTTTCTCCCCTCGTCACTAGGGATCTTCGGGAATCTATTTGGATCTCCTTTTGTACACCGCCGTCTCCGACCTGACGAGCCCCCATAACCGCCGCCTAGGATGTCATCGTCATCGTCCACATTCGGGTCTCCGGACCCAGCAACTGTATGGTTGGCAAATATTCTCCGAAGTCCAGCTTGTCCAAGAAGCTGCATTATCTGGGTATGAGAGACTAAAGTAGCGTCTCAGTAAAGGTTCTTATCTCTCCTCTGAAAATATGAGTACCTGTTATCCGTCCTCTTCCCGCAGGAGCAGGTCTAGCTGCCTGGCCCTGAGACTGCTCGGTCTCTGTTTCGTTTCCCCTTTCTTCATCCAGTAGCTCACTTCCGCCTTCATCCATTGAGAATTCAATCTCCACCCCGCTCAAGCCGTCGCCGGCGTCTATTCAAAACCCCGAATTAGTAGATGGTACGGAGTATTGTGGGGATGTTCGCCCTATGACTGTAAAGCATACCGTGGAATTCAGCTTCAACACCCTCCTCGTTTGAGTCGAAGAACTCGTTCTCCTCACTATCGTCGGTTGTGGGCTCGAAATCCATATCATCATCATCATCAACCCACTCGCTCTCAGTATCCGCTGTATCATAGATATTGACGGCGTGACTGGAGGGATCTGGTGACTCAATACGATCTGTACCATCCTCCTGTACAGAAGCCATGTTGTTAGTGTGACAAGAAGACAATCTGAAGGTTGGATCGAGGTTTGACAAAGGTTCGAGGGTCATTATGGACCGCTTATCGATTACGGTTTAATAGCCTTAGCTTCGGATTTAAAGGCTTTATGGTCTCTCCTTGCCCCAAATCCTACCTTACTCCGTACTGATGGCAATAATCACGACCAAGACATGAATCAATAAAGCGAAATTAAACTCATCAAATTTCTATTCTAGTGTGCCTTGTGATTTACATTGCCGCCAGTTTATTATACATCCGTGAGCACCAACACCGGGCCATGCCAGTTGCTATGCTATAAACACATACAGTACATATTAGCCACAAAGCAGCATATCAGATAGTTAGGGTGGTGAGATCTACACAGGTTTTGTTAACGAGAGATCAGGCCTGGGTTCCGAACAGTCGTAATATCACTTCGTACCTGAAGGGATATTAGAATGACGACCAGCAAGATAAAACGACCTATGGAGTGAAATGCACTTACATCCCAAACATGATGGCAGCGCTTGGCACAACTCTGAGCATGTGTGGTGTAAGGCCTCCATAAAGTGACGCTATGCCTTCCTCTTTCCAAATCGTGCTGAAGCACTGCACTAATCCAGTGTATTTCAGACGACCATCTTGGAATGGTGCCTGTCGTAACCTCGTCCGGACAACCTCATGGGGATATGTAATGATTGCTGCGAAGAATTTTGCGCTGCCAGCTGCCCCTAATTTGCCCCCCCATCTGACAGTCTGATCCCATATTGTTGGCTCTCGTCCCGAAGATACCAGTTCCGCTTCCCTCGTGCGAAGAGAAATCTTCATTTGCTCATAGAGCATCCAGTGCAACGTGCTTTCGCTCACCCCAAGATAGCTCGCGCTGAGACCGCGATAGAGTCCTTTGATGCCCTCTTTGCGCACTATCTGCATCGCACAATCAACTGAGTTTCTGTATCGCCTATTCAATTGGGACCCTGTCTTCTCGGCATTCGATTTATCGAGCTGCAATCGCGTCTTTACCACCCAGATGGGATTAGTCGCCGTGCCTGTCACCACCCCCGCTGTGGCAGCAGCAAATAAGTGTACCCATGCTGACTCGTTGCCGTGGTTGAAAGTTTCACTTATTATCCGCTTGCCGTTGCCGTATGTGTAAAAGTTGATCGCCCTCGATGGGACTACACCAGTCAAGTTAGGACCTAGTCCTTTGAAGAGTGCCCGCCAGCCTTCCACCCTCGGTATAGAGAAAAGTATCTGGAATGTTTCGCTGAAGTGAAGGAGAGCACTCCTCGAGAGCGACTGCGCGGAGGGTGGCAATATTCCCCGAGCTTGTCGCGAAGCAGCAATCTGGCTTTGATAAAAATCAGACTGGAGGCGGGTCTTCAGCACGTCAAGAGGACATGTCAGGGTCGCAGAGGTCAAACCTCCAATACTGAATCAAGTCAGAATAAGTAACTTAGATCTCTCGAGCAGGACAGAACTCCTTACGCGCCAGCAACAAAGTGCGCCCATGGCTTTACCACGGCAGCGTCCTCCTTTGCTATCGAAGCGTCATTGGGATAACGGTTTGGTAGAAGGACCCCAGTTTCTCTTGACTGGGTGAGAGGGAAGCCTGGGCTATTGGGCCTAAGGTCACTCAGTTGCGCCTGCGCCGCTGTATCCTCTTTCGTAGTAGAGAAGATCATGGACAGCTTCTGCCTTCCGCACAATTATGGGGGTGTGGATTCGGGAAGCTTAGAAGTAGGTACATGACTTGTATTTGAAGAGAAGTTGGCTGAATATTTCGGGAATTATTTGCCCTCCCCAAAGCGGTTAGATAAGCTTGGCTTTGCGGAGGACGGGAATCAATGATATGTGGAGAACCAGCGGCGAGCATTACTCTTTTGCTTATGGGTGCTTCTACTCGTAAGTCGAGAATGTTAAAGTAGGGTGAATGATATATATTCAATGCCACGTTTACCCTATTGGATCCAATCTACAGTCAGCCCCTCCAATACCTTACATCCAGACAACATCTGACAATTTGAAGCGTATTGGTATTTGGGATCGGCCAGGAAATGGGCGGTGTTGCATTGAGAGCCTAGGAGGTCTCGGGTTCATGTCTTTAAACTATTGAGTTGGTCCATATCCTTGGTCCCATCATCCTTTGCCGTTCCCCCGAGTAGTAGCCGCCCCAAAACAGCATTCTGCAACACCTTTTTCATGCGCCTCCCACCAGTATGTTGTTCACAGGTATATGTACTGTAGAGTTCCGGCAATGGTTAGCTAGTTGTCACTGCTGGAGCTGGCAGGGAAGGGATTCTCTTCCACGTTGCGAACAACGTTCCTTCATTTGATTTCTGGAGTGAGAGGCCACGTACTTAATTTGACAATGTATCCAAGAGCACCCATTACCACAAAGCCCACTCCGACCGCTTGGGATATTTTGATGAACTCACGCTTGTCAGCTGTTTTCATTTCGAGTATTAGTTATTATTCATCTCGAAGGATTAGGGGTAGCTATGAGCCTATAGGTCAAACGCTTGGAGAAGCTGACACATACGCTTCGTACACCTATTCAAGAACTGTGTACCGTCTCTGAGGAAGTCTTTCGGTATGTCTGCGATTTCTTTGAATTGATCTGACATTTTGAGGTATGGACAGCAAGGGAGAGAAGGGTTTATGGACGTTCTGCTAGTCTGCAAGGACCGAACGGTGCCACAATTGAGAGAAGGTGATTTTTTTGGACTCTGCGCAGAGACGTTCGAAAGAATGGCTGTTGGTGAGTGCTGTGATAATTCTGGGGTAGGTGTTATTTCCAGTAGCGGGATGCATCCTACACGGAAGCTGGTCCGAGCGTCGATCCGCGAATGGAAGTGAGGCTAGCTTGCTGTTTGAGGCTCGAGCTTCTGCAAGGCAAACATATCCTATCACTACGACCTTCATTTCACCACGCCCTCATCTCCTCTGTCTTCAAGCTTCACCCTTTCCACCGCCATTACCAGAGCATCTCTGTGCACGCCACCCTCTGTTCTGCTACCTTCTCAATCACTCACTTTACGGTCGCAACCCTTTTCGCTTCAACAGGTCCTTTGGCGGAGGTAAACCCGGGCAAGGCAGGATAAGGTGTTATTGGGGGTCTCCTACGGTCGCTTTACTCAGCTGACTCACATACTGTTCTCTTCTTCTGGATACGGATGGAAAGTTGTTTGGGTCCTCTTTGCTAAGAGTGTCGTCAAAACCAAGCGTTGTACCGCTGTTGAGCTCAGTCAACTTCATTCCTGCATTCGCCGACGAAGGCAGGCAGGCACGAGCATCTATTGTCTGCGTAGCAAGTGTTCAGTACAAGACCTCTTCTTTTAGTGAGATTCCTTCAACTGTACGTATGTCTGCTAGGCTTCCTGCGTTTGCGGGTTGAATCGCGATGTCTTAGGGTACAGACACAGCGATCCTACCATCTTCAAGTATTTCCAATCATTGTCTCCTTCGAAGCTAATTATTTCGCTGGCGATTTGCAGACCTGTACTTCTACCTCGAGCTCTTCGAGACCATACTGTTCATAAAGAAATTTAGCAGTCAAGCTTGCAGCCACAAAGCTGAAGAGGTCTTTTCGCAATGGCTGAAGAGGATAACTTCGATATTGATATTTATGGCGATGGGGGTGAAGACTACCATCAAGAAGCAACAGAAGAAGATGTCAAGGTTGAGAATCCAGCTGAACAAGCAGCTGTGATTGCTGATACCATTACTCACCCCCCAGATAACCCAGACTTTTCTACTTACCCGGCTTCGAATGATCACGACGCACATCAGGAAGCAAAGTTAGGGAATGGCCACATGCAACCGAGTGACGTAGCACAGAAAATCGCCAGCACTGATGACTCCACACAGGATCCCGTACATCTTCCAAAGCAAGCCCCTCAGACTCAAGGACTGAAACGCAAAGATGGTACTGATGATAGAAATGTCGATCCCGGCGCTACGACCGCTCTTTTCATCTCGGAGTTGCATTGGTGGGTCACCGATGATGATATTCGTGGTTGGGCGAATCAAAGCCAGTGTGAGGACGAATTGGAGGACATTACTTTCAGTGAGCACAAAGTAAATGGCAAGAGCAAAAGGTATGTTTTCTTAGAGTTGGCATTCGTCGTTGCAACCTAATCTTACCATCATTCGTGGCACAGACAAGCCTATGTTCTCTTCAAATCCCCTCAAGCTGCCACTGCCGCCAAACAGAAGATTGAATCTTTCGGTGAAGGTCAACAATACACGAAGAAGTTCACCGTCAGCTATACCAATCCTTTTACCAACCCCTTTCGAACACTTCCTAAGGACGGGCCCATGCGGAATAACAATACCCCAAATAGCAATCGTTCAGCAAGTGGGGGTTATGGGTCAGGAAGCATGAACTCTATGCCACCGCAACCGATGGGTTATAATATGAACAACTCAACAGGCGGGTACCGCGGTGGTCGGGGTGGTGGATACAATAGCCGTGGAGGTATGAACAACATGTCAGGCTATAACAGGGGCGGATTTCAGCAGCCAATGGCTGGTGGTTTTCAAGGAACTCCGATGGGCGGGTACCAAGGATCACCAATGGGCGGCATGCAACCCTATGGCGGCTTCCAGAACAGAGCCGGCATGATGGGAGGCATGCGAGGGGCCCCAATGGGTATGCGAGGTGGAAGAGGTGGAATGAGCCCGAATGGCATGATGGGTATGCCGATGGGCGCAATGGGGATAGGAGGTATGGGTAGCCCGATGGGCAACATGGCGATGGGCATGCCGCAGATGAACGGAGGGATGGGAATGCAAGGTATGCAAGGCTTTCACAATTATCCAAATGCAAACATGGCCGGGTCATACATGGGTCCTACTGCCCAGGCCGGACACTGGGCTCCGTCTTCATACGTGACACGACAGCCTGTACGCCCTGGTTTTGGAGGCCAGCCTACCCAAATGCGAGGAGGACATACTCCAAGTCCACAACCAGGAGCTCACCGGCCAAGTCTCAACCAACACTCCCCAATAACAGCTAGTACATCTCTTTCGCGCTTTCCTTCCCAAGCAACAGCGTCCACTTCTGCGACTAGCCCCCAACCACCTGAGCAGAACAACACACTAAAGCGTACATTACCACAATCAGGTCAAGCTGCGTTTCAAACAAACCAAGCGCATTACAATCCAGCCTTCTTTTCACAGCAACAGCAGCCAGCTGCTGGCGCGGGAGACGCGAGCTGGAACCCGCACGGTGCGAAACGGACAAGACAAGAGTAGTCAATCGGATTTTCTTCCCTACAACGAATATATCACGGCGCCTATCAGTTTTTGGGCTTTTCCATCAAACAACTACCCGTATTGGTAACCCGACGTGACCGACAGACTCTACTAGTTCGTTTAAGCAGTGGCATAACTGCGTAGGTGCATAGCCGCGATCATTTCGACTGGGTAAGGATGGAAAGGAAGGCTAATCAGGCCATCCTAGTTCAGGAAAAGACGTATCATTCCATACCTGTATTTTAGAACATTCCGCCTGTTGAGGGACATCACAAGTGCTAGGATGTTACTCCAACGTATCAGGATACTTATGATCAATCTGAATTTCTAGCGAGAGTTGGGCTATCAGTTTTAGGTCGCGAGGATGTACTATAAAGTTTCGCATGCTTGTAGAGGGCTCGGGCAAGGATTCCACTGTTCTTGGGTACTCGAAGTCTGACTATCTAGGAATATCTAACACGAAAAACTATAGTACCTACGGATATTGCGGCGAAAACGCTAGACTTGTCGACCAGACATCAAATCCCAAATCAAGTAGGACTGGAGCTAGAGCATCCTTAGATCAATTGAGCTTGGTTTTGAGCATCAGCCGCAAGCTGGCCAGTTACCTACCTGTTCCCTACGAAGTTGAGGTGACGACCATATCTGAACAACGCCCTCTGGCTGATGTACGAGTAGGATGTCGATGTTCCCAGCACCGATGGATACACTAGCTAGAGTATGGAGACAGCCTTGTTCAGATATGTTGAAGAGACATCAGCATGAGAGGATATTGTGGTGAGATGAAGGAGAGACTCTACAGGTATGCTGCTTTGCTATTAATGGTTGTCTATTGAGGCGTGACGGTGATGTTGAGAAGTTCCTCAAGGCGTGCTCAGAACACGTGCAGATTTTGCTTCCACAAGATCTCGAGGCCTTTCCGAAGAACGATTACAAAGGTCGATGACTTACGATAAATTGACAGAATACTGCTATGTAGTCGCCTTTCATATCCGGTCGTCAACCAGTCGAATCCACCAATTGCCTGTTTGCTCGCTTTTTCCACCCACCGAACATTCAAATTGGCATCCAGCCAATTGCTCGGCCGTCAAGATGACGGAACACAATTTTCGGGGGTCGCTCCTTCCCTGCAAGCACTCGAAAATTAAGTGCCAACTGCTGCCGCGACGATCATTAAGCTTTCAGTCTTCGAAACGATGAGTGAAGCAGACATTTTACGTCCTCACGTCTACTCGTCGTTGTTCAAGCGGAGCAGCAATTAGGATAAGTACAACATCTATACATATTCACTCAACTCTGAATATCAAATCACTTGTCCCGCGATGCGGTCCCACACTCACGTCACGCTCGTGCCTGTCTTCGTCCTACTTCATCAGGCTGGGTGCCTCCCTATCCCAGTAGTATCAGTACCAGCTCCAGGGACAGGTGATGTACCAGGAAAGTCTATTGCTCCATTCAGCTCGGCCGACAGCTTGACTAGTTGCTCACAAACAGTGGGTCAGTGGCATGCCTGGGTGTGGAAACTCATGTTCATGGTCGCAGTAGGACTCGTACTGCTGACAGGACTGCTGGCTGGGTTGACTTTGGCGGTTCTGAGTGCTGATCTGCCGCGATTGATGGTCTGGACAAGGACTGGTAGTGCTAAACGCAGGTTGGTTTCACATTCTAGCTTTGCACGAATGAGGCTCACGGTTGATTGCCAGAAAACACGCACAGATGATCCTAGGAGTGCGGAACCGTCCGAATTGGTTACTAGTATCTCTAATCCTATCGTCGGTGATGGTAGCAGAGGGGCTACCCTTGATACTTTCTCATCTGTTCCCACCAGGGTCATGGGCCGCATTCGCCATTTCTACACTCTGTGTGGCGGTTATTGGTGAGATCCTCCCACAGGCAATCATGCCTCTATTTGTACTAGAATTCGCGGGACGGATGATGTGGTTTGTAAGGGCGCTGATGTGGCTAATGGCGATTCCGGGAGTTTTATTTGCCTATCCTCTGAGGTTGTTCAAAACGTGGAAGAAGAAACGGCATCCGTACAAAATGGACGGAATCTTGGAACTTGACGAACTGATTGAATTCATTCGGTTGCACGAGCATGGAGAGGGGTTAGGCGGAAGACTCGAAGACGGTGTTGGATGTATAGCAAGGATGATGATGGTGCAGCAGGAGGACGTACAACACTGGGAATCGGTAGTAGTGCTTCACTCTGACCCCCAAGGCGGCTCTACAATCTTCCAACGATACGCCAATACAGTGTCGGAAAGCAACGATATCCTATCTCCAATGGCCGAGAGTAGTCGAGGAAGCAGTAATGAGACAACGCGTGGCCTTCGGAGGCGTACCAATCGAAGCTCGGAGGCGTACCCAGGCACCTTTTCGGAGAAGGGGCCCACTGCCTTTGTACCAAATTCCTTAAGGATAGACTCCACTGCTGAAAAAGTCGTCGATCAACCATCTTATCAAATTGAAGATCGGTCACTTGGCGATATCCCACTTAATAAAGTCTCAACGACTTCAAGCCGTCGAAGGCCCCCTTCGAAGTTCGATCAAGTTGATGGACCATCCATTCCACAAGTTGATAGGTTGTCGTTCTGCGACATGGCTGATGGTCCACTTCGGCAGAAGGCGAGGTCGACTTCCGGTCAATGGGTCAAGGCTCTAGTTCGAGATTTGAACACGTTGACTCAATCTGCCAAATCACCAGTGATTGAGACCGCCCATTGTTCGAGTTGGAAGAATTTCCGGAATGGTTGTCGGTCTGCAAGTACCGGAACATTATCAGAGTCTCATTATCCAAGCTGCAGGAGAAATGCCCAGTTTTGGACCAGTGGACATATGCCTCGATCTCGTCAATCTGTTTACTCGTACTTTAAAGTGGAGGATGGAGCATTGAGGGTGGCCAAGAAGACAGACTGAATCATGCCCCGCTCCGCTATTGCTAGACGAAAGCGTTTGCGCAACGAGTTATAGGGTAGAGATTTCTAATTAAGTATGAATCTTAACAGTATGGAGATACTCAGTTTAGATAACCTCGTCGTCGACTGTATGACTGATGTATCATGTATGGTAATTTTCCCGTGACATTCTGGCTGTAAGACCCCACCTCGTCCCGCATTGAGTCAAAAATCATAACTCCTTTCCCATCTCAAAGCCACACCCCCACACAATTCCTAAGAGCTTTCTTGGCTAGAAATCTATCTTGCTCGAGAATACTCTTCCAAACTGCCTACACCGCCTCAGGGACCAGAGCTCTCTCTAGACATAGGACCAATTTTCACACCCCCAAGCGCAACAGTCGCCGAACCGTCTCCCCCTCCTCGCCCACCATGCAGGCCATGCCGGACGCCCGCCAGCAATCCTTTGAAGAAATCTACGGCCCCCCCGAAAACTTTCTCGAAATCGAAGTAATTCACCCCCCCCAGCCCATCCTCCTCATTCCCACCCACTCTAACATCCCCTCCCCCCCCCGAAAGGTCAAAAACCCCCAAACCCACGGCACATCGCGCGCCATGTACACCGACTACGAAATCGTGTGCCGCACCAACATCCCCGCCTTCAAGCTCAAGCACTCGACCGTGCGCCGGCGCTACAGCGACTTTGAGTACTTCCGCGACATCCTCGAGCGCGAGTCTGCGCGCGTGACCATACCGCCGCTGCCGGGGAAGGTGTTTACGAACCGTTTTAGCGATGATGTGATTGAGCACAGGAGGGAGGGGCTGCAGCGGTTCTTGCAGATTGTGGTGGGGCATCCGCTGTTGCAGACGGGGAGTAAGGTGCTGGCCGGGTTTGTGCAGGGTCAGTCTTTTGTTGATTTTCTAAATTTACTTTTATTTTGGTGGATGTTGGGGGGCGTTTTAGGGGGGGGAGGTTGGAGGGATGAGGCTAATGGGTGTACAGATCCGAACTGGGATAGGAATTCGTGGTAGACGGAGACAGAATGGATGATTTATGGAAACTGGCGTAGCTCTCTCCTTCAGTTCCTCCAGCAGACACGGCGACGGTTATGGATGGCTTCCAGGGCGTTGGGGTGGGTCATTAAAAGGCTTTGTGCACATATTCTACTTGGAAAGGGGCGAAAGGTATTGGACGCTTGGTGCTGGGTTTGGCATTCTGGGCTGGACTGCTGACTTTTTGTACATTCTCGATTTAGTATCATATTGCTATTGCGGAAAAGCTCCTCCCTAGTAAAGTGCCTGTGTGAGGGAAGAGCTGGGAGTGTTTGGCATTGTATAATGTTGAATCAGGTGATCGTATCCAGGTACCAAGGTATGTAGGCAAGGTATGATTTCACTGGGTTCTCTGGTGAACATCATTATCAAGACCTTTCCGTGCATCATTCAGACTAACGGTTCATCTACTGAAACTCTCCGTCTTGATGGCCTATTGTGGTCCTTCCTTAACGGCTTTTCCTGATCCTATTGTCGTTCGAGGTTCCCCTATACTATTGAACAGCGCACGGCGCAAACTTCAACAATAGCGCAACAATCAGCAAAACCCGCAATCGCTCATATTGTGTTTCCTCTATTGAAGTCATGTCTAGCCATTTCTAGGGCATATAATGATGTTCATTAATAGCTTTATCTCTTTCTCTTTCTTCGTTGTCCATGTCCCAGGTTTACGCTTTCATCTCGACGGTTAGATCATACTCTCGTGCTCAGGCATCAGATACTGTATATTCTTTAATTCGCTTTAATCATCGCTGCTGTCTCTGCGCTGGTCGCAATTCTGTTTCTTCTCTCAAACTCACATTTTCCCGAACTGTGCAAACAAAATGGCTCCTCACCGTCGCACCCCAACGGCTCGCCGTAACCTACGTCCTCTAGGCACCAACCATGAGAGCGAAGAAGTGGGAGTAGACTGGGCGGCTGACGCCAAGAAGAAAGACGAGCAAATTGCGATGCTAGAGCAAAAGCTGCTGAGGCAGGAGGCAGAGGTGCTATCAATGAGGCAGATAAGTAAGTTATTCTGCACTTTGAGCCATCCTCTCCTAGATTACTGACTGCGAACCCTGTAGTCGCGGACGCTGTCGACGACCTCAAGGGAGAAACCCTGGACTCGCTCATCTACTACAGAAACCAAGTTGAGATTTTGGAGGAGCGACTGAGCTCGCTTCAACCGATTCTTCCGTCGCTGCAAATTGCCAATGGACAGACTCTTTGGATCGCCGATGATATTACCGACAGCCCCGCTTATTTGACACCGCGAGCACCGACTGTGTCGCCGCTGACGCCGCCGCCGCAAGGTATGATGTTTCCACCGATACAACCACCAATACCACCACTGAGGCGGCAGAAATGGAAGAGGACAAAGGGGCAGGAGCCGGAGCGCAAGGTGCTCGAGCGGAAATGTAAAGTTGGGAAGAATTACAAGGTCTAGAGGCAGTTGAAGGTTTATTTTCGGGTTTGCGGATGGAGGGGTTTGTGCGATTCCGTTGGAAAGAATAACTAGCTGGTCTGGCCACAGGGTCGATTTTCTGCCTTGACTGTTTGGATCATCAACGTTGGAGGAAGGAAATGGCGGTGTCGATATTACATTCGTTAGACACTCAACAGCCAAGTTTTCACGTTTGCTCTTAGCTTAGAATTCTCATTCCAAGTCAAACATTGGTCTCGTCGCCATATCTTCCCATAGTAGCGGAGGTAATGTGACGTTCTCATTCAAATCATCGTACCGAAAAGAGGAGAGTCGATTGTCTTCCTCATCATCGTTGAGAAGCCCCATAATATTGAATGGCGTTATCGCTGATAGAGATTGCTTGCTCATTGAGTTCGAAAGAGCTTGAGCTTGGAATCCGTAGTCATTACCATTATCATTATGACCTTGCCCATCATCTGCAACTTCTGTAGGACCATCGTTTCCCTTCTTGGCCGCTTTTTCGGATTCTTTGCCTTTGCGTACTTTTGCCGCTGACAATGCGTCTCTCTGGGATTTGGAGACATCACGATATATATCTGGGAACTTCAGGCGGAATCGATCTCTCACGTGTGCACCTGTTCGGTTTGAAAAAGTGAGGTGTGGGTCTCTGGCTATTAGGGACCATTGAAACCCATGTTTCTGGTATCCTTTAACTAGATCCACATCTTCTGCGTCGGTCCATGCTCGTGGAGGAAGCGGGTTAGGAGTGGCTCGCTTTTTCTTCCCACCAGTATCTTGATATATAGGAAGCCCGTCATGTCCGTGAGATGTTACCATTACGGATTCAGTAGCGTTAACCGATACAAATGCCGAATCCTTCAAGCCGTCGCTGCGGAATCCTTTTTCTTGAAGCCCCGAGTTTCCGATACCAACTTGGGTCACCGAATTATGTCTAGAGGTATGGGCTCCAAACCGCGTACGAAAGCTGCGTCACGTTAAGAGGGAGCCTTAGGCCTTGCAAATGGCATGCTTACCGGTCTTTCAGGTCCACTGGTGTTCTCCCATTTTGGAATGAGAATTCTGGATGTAACAGGATCTTCTTCCACTTTCCAACGCCGTAGATAGCTACGCCTTTCAACAGTTGGTCCGTCTCTTCTTCCGTCCACTTCATCCTCGGTCGGAGATATACCCTTTTCGCAGGAAGCCCATTCCCGCTGCTCTCTCTCGGCTTCCTCTTCTTCGGCTCTGTCTTGGCTGGGGTACTTATACCTGGTAGTTCCGTGGATAGCATCCGATCCTGCGCATCCTGCGATGCGCTTGGAGTGATCGGTGGGAAGCGCGCAGCGCTTGGGGGTGGTTCGTGGAGCTCGTTGAGAACAGATATCGGCTGAAATGGTGGTGGCCTGTCTTCCTTGGTCTTTGCTGTAGGCTTCGGAAGCTGAACAAAATCTGCGATCCGTTCATGATCGTATAATTTCCTTCTTTTGCGTGGAGCAACTTGTATGGGCCGTAGATCATTAGAATCGGGCGCCCCGATAGGCTTTGCTTCTGCTAGTGCCTTCCGTCTTCCGGTGAGCTTCGCTGCCTCGTTGGCGATATTAGCATTCACGCGGGCATTAGGCTCTAATGGCGAGGGTCTGACGGAGGCTGTGCACGGTGCCGGAAATGGGTCTTGGAGGGGGGGGATCCGTAATGAAGGATAGAGAGGGAAGTCGTCAAAGATGTCGTCAAACATCGCCATCGTCATGCCGCTGGGTTAGGGGAGGCTTGACCTATGCTCATCGTACTTGTTTCAGCTCTTCAGCTCGTGGACTGCTGAGACGACTCACTGTAGCCCTCGTGCAGGGCCCAGTAAATGATTCTTCCAAATTGCGATATGGCCTATTTGAATCTCAGCCGCGCAAAAGGTGAAGTAGATAATTTCGTCGGCAGAATTGGCGGCGGAGTTAAGGCGGGATTTCGCCCGGAATTCTGTGCTTCCCAATATGTAGCCAGGCACGTGCCAAAGTTCCCCCAAGGTTGCGGTTAGTCGATCCTCATTCCTCATTGATTTAAGGTAAGGTAATGTACCTGCAACAAGACAGGCCTACTAGTTGTGCGGAATTCGAAGATATGTTTGGTAAGACATCGATGACACTTCAAAAGAGCGAGAATTGGTAGGAGACGGTGCTACACGTTTTCCTACTTGTCTGTTCCACTTGAAAACTTTGAAAAGCTAGCATTTCTAGACTTCGGTTGCGCTCCAGAGCCCAGGGCTCAGAACATATTTCCTAGCTAAACCAGGACCACATATCTGCCATCCTGCTATTCCAACTTCTAGTGGCCTGCAATGGCGTAGGCTCGACGACGATCTCTCTCCTCGGCGATAGAAAGCTGTTGAATAAATAGTCAGCTTTGGAACAAGTTTCGGGGCGATAGAATAACGGTGTTGTACCTTGACACCTTTGCCTTTTGGCAAACTGATCCATGGCTTCTCCCTCCCAATCACAAAGACATTGCTCTCCCGTGTAGCAAAAGAGTTGTCTATCGCATCCTTGATATGCACAATGTTGAAACCTCCATCGTGACGTTCCCGATGCGTTATTACACCCACACGACCCATGTTACGTCCACCAGTAGCCATAGCAATGACAGCGGTATCGAAACGAATAAAATTGATGATCTTCCCTGTGGCCAGGTCGATCTTGACAGTGTCGTTGACCTTGATTGCTGGGTCAGGGTACCGAATTCTAAGAATATCACATCCTTCCGTCAGTATATTTCCGCCAGAATTCTACCAAAGCTTGGTCCAACGACTGAATCAATGCAGCAAACTTACGTTCGCGCATCATGCGTAACCAAGAATGGGATTCCTCCTTTGCCTAGTTGTACTCTCTTGACCTTTGCCAACTTGTATTCCGCCTCTTCGGTGGTGATGCGGTGGACTGTGAAGCGACCTTTGGTGTCGTAAACAAGGCGGAAGTTTTCGCCAGTCTTCTCGATTGAGATTACGTCCATGAAACCGGCGGGATAGGTAATGTCTGTGCGAACTTTACCGTCGACTTTGATGAGGCGTTGCATCACGATGGCCTTAGTTTCGCGGGAGTTGAGAGCATACTTTAGACTATATTGACACCGAGTAAATCAGTGAGGTTCAAGCTGATGGCCTCAGTTGCGAATCTTGAGCTAAATACTGACCGATTGCGGATGAAGACTATGAGAGGCATGCAGTCGCGGAGCTTATGAGGACCAGGGGAAGGACGAGGCGCATAGGAACCCGATAATTTGTCCAGAAGCCAGTGGGAAGGCGCACTGAGACGCTTTTGATGCTTCTTCCTATAAGACGATGGAACATGTTAGCATTCATGCTCCTGGCAATATTGTGCATTGGAAGTTCGAGCTCTGTGCCTGACGCCTTTAGCCTCTTAGGCCCAGGGCTTTGAATGGTGACGTTATTGTCGTACAAGCAATCACGCAAATTTGATGGTAAAAGGAGATAGTTTCACTTACGGTCCACGACCCATGATTGCGGTACTGAGTCGAGTTGTCGAGCGGGAGTGTATTTCAAGATGTTCAGAAAATCCGTGATGTGTAGTTCGCTTATTTGCGTGCGCTTACTTAGCGAGACTCTAGTCTTCTTAGGGCTCTGTCACTCGAAACGATACGAAGGATAAAAAGTGAGCTATCGAGGCTACAGCAATAGTGTTTTCTAATTCCTATCTAGTCGAGAAAATCTTGTGGGTATCAAAGTCTACGCAAAGCCTTTAAGTACGGTAATCTCTGCATTCAATATAGATGACCCAACAGCTCCAATAACAGCTAAGAATAATTAGCAGACCGTTTCTCCAAGAGACGATGAGGGTAACTCACTATTATGACTTAAGGCAACGAATTTGATATCAAAGATACCACTCTCATCTTCCCGTACCCTTCCGACACTCACAGCATATCCTCTCTGAATGTTTCTGTCCAGTCTAGGCTGCGGCCGATCGTCTTCATTGAAAACAAAAATTGCATTTTCCGGTGCAGAAGGGCATCCTAACTTCTGCGCTTCCGAGACGTAATTTCGCATAGCCTCCTTAACCTCTTCAGCACTTGGAGGAGGCCTTTTCTTGAGCCGTAATGATACACAAGCCGTGTGACCGTCCAGGACCGGCACTCGATTGCAGGCCGCAGATATTTTCAGGTCTTCCTGATTAGTGAAAGACGTCATGTCCTCGTTCACGGCGCCGAGAATCTTCTGCGCTTCACTCTCTATTTTGCTCTCCTCGCCGGAGATGAAGGGGACCACGTTGTCCAATATATCCAAACTGCTAACTCCTGGGTATCCTGCACCCGATACAGCTTGCATAGTGACCACTGATGCCTGATCTACCGGACCGAATTTTGCTTGTATAGCTGCGAAAGGAATGACGATTCCAATGACGGCGCAATTCGAGTTGCAGACTAGAAACCCCTTTCCCAGTCCGCGTTGTTTCCTCTGATGTGGGATCACGCCTAGGTGAGGGACATTGACGGTTGGAACAACAAGTGGAACAAGCGGGTCTCTACGGTGGTTCTTGGCATTCGAGAAGACCGCAAGGTTTGCCTTTGAAAACTCTAGCTCTGTAGACAAGGAATTAGTGGACGCCTTTGTTTGTAGTTGTTTAAAGCGTACCAATATCTCCAGCAACATCGCTGTCTAATCCGGAGAATATAAGATCACAATCTCGGAACTCCGCTGACCTACACTCTTTCACTACCATTTCCCCCAGTTCTTTCGACATAAGCATGTCTTGCTTCCACCTAACAGCATCCTTGTATTTTTGTCCCGCAGAGCGAGATGAAGCTCCCAGCGCATGTATTTTGAAATATGGGTGAAGTGCAAGCAACAAAATGAAGCGCTGCCCTACGGAGCCAGTACAGCCAAGTACACCTGCAACATATTCAGCTAGGTTCGCCTAGGATGGAGTTGTTCAACAAACCGCATCTCTTGGTCGGAAATTCCATTGCCATTTGAGTCTTAGGCGTCGTTCGGATCTGAAGTGACTGTCAAATGCCAATGCCCGGATATGGGACAACCTTGCTATTGCCAGGCGATAAGATATCGCTTGTGCATACCTAATACGGGTTAAGGTGCTAATCACGTGCTCTATAGGCACTCCCACGACTCCATTGTGCAAGGGATTAGGTATGAATATGTACGACTAAAGGTGCATCAACGGCCTAAGTGTTTGTGTATCTTATGATGATGGCCTTGCAATGTCACTATCACCCAAGAACTGGGTGATTCTAGCATAGATCGCTCACCGGACCCGTACTGTAACAAATGTATATATTGGTTTTGAATATGGGCCTTCCTGCGCTACAAATTCGGTGTCTTTAGGCTGGTCGCAGCTGTGGCCTTCCTTGAGTCTCGAGGCTCTTGACCTCTTGTAGACTCAAATATCTTTCCCGGATTCATTAGCCAGTAAGGATCTAACGCTCTCTTGATACTCCGCATCACCTCAATCGTATCAGCTCCCAATTCTTTCAAAAGGGACTCCTTCTTGCCCAGCCCAACCCCGTGTTCTCCCTGTACCTATTAGCTTGAAGCTTATGCGCTGGGGAGGCTCGAGAGCGTACTGTACATGTGCCATCCATTTCCAAGGCTCGATCCACCATGTCATGCAGGCATTTCTCCACCGCTGCCCTCTCTTTCGGATTAGTATTGTCGTATAGTACGCTTTCGTGGAAATTGCCATCTCCAACATGACCCAAAATGCTCGCAAACAACCCAAGGTCGTCCATTTCTTTCTTTGAGATCTCAATGATATCCGGTAAACGCGATAAGGGAACGGCGACGTCCGTAGACCAAACCTCCTGCCCTTCTTCTTTTAGCGACAACATGCTCCAGAGCGCCTCTTTTCGCGCAGACCAAAGTACCTTTGCTTCCCGGGCATCTTTGGCAAAGTCGAAATCTCCACCACAATGAGCTTTGGTGATAGATCTCGCTACACTAATATTATCTTGAACACCAGCCTTAGTCCCGGAGAACTTGAAGAACATGGTCGGCATCTCCTTCCAAGTCTTCCCAGTAGTGCCAGCCCGGTTCACAACATTCATTTGCACTTCATCCATTATTTCCATAGCGCCTACAGGAACACCAATTCTCATAATCTGGGCCGCAGCAGATGCTGCGTCTCTGATTGTGGGAAATGTAACGACTGCAACAGTAGTTTCTTGAGGGATTACGGCCAGCTTGAGCGTAATTTCAGTGACGATTCCAAGTGTGCCCTCGGAGCCAACAAATAGTCCAGTAAGGTTGTAGCCTGCGCTCGACTTTCGGGGTCTTTTTTTCGTCTTGATCACTGTTCCATCGGCCAGGACGACTGTCAAGTTGACCACCCATTCCTTCATGGTCCCGTACCTAACCGCATTGGTACCGCTACAGCTTGTTCCGACCATTCCCCCAATTTTTGCACTTGGCCCCGGGTCTACCGGAAAGAACAGTCCAGTCTCCTTGATCTTATCGTTGAGATGCATCCATTGAAGACTCGGCTGAACAACCACATCCATGTCATTTTCATGCAACGCTACGATCTGATCCATATAAGCAAAGTCAATGTTCATGCCTCCGTATGGCGCAGCGAAATTAGCTTCTAGGGAAGAGCCTCCAGAGTATGGTATCATGGGCATGCGATACTTGTGGCAGATCTTAGCAATTTGGCAGACCTCCTCAGTAGTTTTGGGGTACGCAACGGCAACAGGGAGCTGGTCAATGTTGATCGAGGACCATTCGGAGAAGCCATGAGCTCGAAGGTCTTCATCGTCGGTACTAATCGCATTTTCAGAAAGTAGTAGGCGAAGCTCCGAAATGGCCTACAAGGAGAGAAGTTAGTCTTTTGTGGAAATTCAGTCAAGTATAACCTGCCTTATCTAGATCCCTGACACTGCCGTAGACGGGAAGATTGTCTTTCTTCCATAGCTTTTCGGCGTGTGATCCTGTATTAGAGACGTTAAAGAGGTATGTTAATGAGCTCGCAAATGCGGAAAAGAGTATGACTCGGCTAGTTGTCCATGATGAGCCTGATCCAGGCTTGGCTGATGCGGTGCTCTGCCACCTTCCATTGGCGACATAGAGGCGACTACAAAGCTGAGGTTGTCTCCACTTTGTGTGACGCAGAAGACACGTCAAGCTTGGACGCAGGCTCATTATCACAAATACACAAGAGCGGACAGCAATGACGGTACGAAGGAGAGGAGGCCATTGTCAATTGTAAGACAAGCTGTGAAGAGCACAAGACGGCACTTGATTCCTGACTTAGTCTCTCCTGTCGTCCCGCAGTTCCCCCACTTTGACTCTGTACGCCATTCTCGATCGACGATCATCTTAGATGCGCTATTGTATCCTTAGCCTTTCTCCACATAAGGCGACCGACCGAGGGGACGTTGGCTGGTTGGGAAGGTAGAAGACGATTCCAAAGTAGTACGTTGTATGCGACAATGGGGGTGTCTGGGCGACAGGTCATTCTCCACTTGAGCGAATACTAAAATCGCATTGCTTCGTTGTGGTCACAGGTCTTTTTGGATTCGTTGCGACAGGCAACCAAGTGCGATTAGCTGCCTCCAGTGCTCCACCAACGAGATAATGCTTGTCCCTCATACCGCAGGATACCGTATCACAGTACATCTGCCCAAGCGAAGCATCATGGACGTCAGAAATGAATTGTCCGCGGAAGTTTCTAGAATTCTACAATCGCCGTATGTGCCGTGCTTGAAGGTGAGGCTTCTTCGAGGATCGCCCGGCTAGGGAGACTCGATTGGAATATCATGAAGCGACAATGTATAGTTTGAAGAGGCTAACAGCTTGGTCGGATGTAACAGAAACTACATGACCTCCTTCAAGATGTCGACATTCGAACAGTCCAGAACTGGGCGGACTCAAATGCATGCCAGATCGAGGGTTTGGCTAATGCAGTTCTCGACGGACTTCAATCTTGGCCGTTTGTGCTACATATTCTACGAGTGCTGTGTATGCTCCAGTGCAAAACTACGATTTGCTCTTACTGAAGCTTGCTAGCTAGGATATCATCAGTCCGTGCTGCGGTCCTTCGACAAAAGCCAATGCTGCTTGATACCCTTCTGACAGAGGCTACACGATCAGAGCAGGGGTTCCTGAAAGTATGCACTGAAGGCTGAAAGGGACCTGTGATACAGACACTTACAGCTCAATAGTACGCGACAGTATGCACCTCCTTACTTTGCGCTGATTTACCGTTGCCCGCTCCAGCAGCCGTAGCATCATTTCTTCAAAAACTTCTGGAGAAAGCTGTTCAAGCTCCTTCGGCAGAAACCATCCGGCCTATCTACTCGATCTTGTCTGGCGTCGGCTACAGTTTTCTTGATATCTTGCCTCTAGAGACCGTCAACCGTTTTCAACTACAGCTGATTCAAATCCTTAAGGGTCTTGAGGTGGAAGAACACTCCGCCAATTTAATCTGCCTGGCTATTTTGGCAAACTTAGCCGCGCGAGAGATTACAGGTTCGACAGCATCGGATGCATTATCTCTGCCAGATGCCACATCAACGAGAAATCAAGATGTATCCGAATCAAATGACCGTTACCATGCCGCTAGGCAATTTTTTACAGCCAAACGAGCTTCGAAGACTCTGGATCTCGTGGTCTTGAAGGTCATCCTATCATGTTCAAAAGTTTGCTCACTGCGCCGCGACGAAGTCATGGAAAGCCTAAAGCTTTCTGAAGAAATCGTTGACGCTGTTTCCAGTGGCGAGAGAAGCTCCTGGATGGATAGGAATGCCGCGAAGGTCAAGAAGCTCTCTAACAAGATCCTTCATCACGATCTTGACGGAGATACAAAATGCGCTGTAGGTTCTGTTGACTGGTCTGTTACAGCCTTAGCTGATTCAATACTAGGCGCTTGGCTTCGTGGCTTCGTTGGCCGAGGGTGGAGAATTACCAGAAGCTCTTATTGTAGCTTCTGAGAGCCTGCTTTGCATGTCCAGCCCGTATGCCCTTTCCCAAAGATCATCCCAGCGATTCATGGTAGCAAACCGATCAATCCCAGCTACTGTGCCTTTATTGCTGACCATGTTTAGCTTTTACTTAACGAACGTTCCGTATGCGCGAGATTGCTTTCATTCTTGCACGCCGCTTCTACAGAGTGTCTTCCAAGTAGCGAATCCTTGACTATTATAGCGACTGCAGAAAACTGCGTCTTGAATCTTGATGCAGCGGCGCAAACATCATCGAGCCTCCAGCAGATTATCCTCCTTTCGACTTCGGCAAAGGAGGTCAAAGAACCGCTGCACCATTTTGTCAATTCACGACCATCGATTCCAAATATTGGTGTAGGGCATATTGGACTGGATGTTTGTCCCCGAGTGTATGATGGGGCAAGAAAACGGCTGCATGAATCTATCTGTGACTTGTTGTTGAAGACAGCGTTACATGCACCAACGGGTGGAGCTTGTCTTGATGCAACAATAGGCCTGGCCCTCCTCGAAAAACGAAACACAGTGTCCTCAACCGTATCACCTTGCGAATACTATGGCTTATCCTTGCCAAGCGTAATGGCCCCAACATCTCTTCTCGAGGCTGTTAGTACACCCCAGACACTAACAAGTAGTCATGACTGGAGAATCCGTCTTTTTGAAGAGCTGACAAGGGATGCTAAGTACCAATATGAATCAATTATAAAGATGGTGGGAGATATATGCCAAGATCTTGAACGTCGCTGCGATGAGGCTGAGCGCCCATTTCGTGCGGAGCAACTCATAAACAGTGATTTTAAGTTTGAGCTACAAACCTCTCAAGCAAGACTTGTAGAGCTCGAGTCGCAAATACTGGAGCGTACGCAAGTATCGGAAGGCTTAGAGGTAGAGAGGCGTCACCTCCAAGGCCAAGTTCAGGCGTGCGAACAACGTGTGCAACTTCTGGGCGGTAGGCTTGCAGAGCTGGAACAAGAGTCCTATGAAGCAAAGAAAGAGGCAGAAAGCGCCGCCGAAGCTGCCTGCGAGACGGCTAAACAGCAAGAATTGACGCACCTCGCATGCATGACAGGAAAGGACGAATTGCTTGAGGAGCAAGGCGTCAAGCTTGTAGACCTTGAAGCGCGTGCTAGCGGCCTTGAGAGTGAGCTTTCAATTCTTCATTTGCAAGAGGTACACGGTAAGGAAAATATCGAAAGACTTGAGGAGATGGTAAACACACGCAATCAGGTCATTGAACAAGTCAAGGCTACTACAGCTTCCAAGAAAGCAGACGTAGACCGACTCGTCGTGCTGGAAGCAACATTGACGAGTGAAAATCAGAGACTCAAGAATGAGGTACGTGATCTTCACATCCTCATAGTCCGTGTTACAATGTTTAGTCATCACAGGCCCAGCAAACACTTGACGAGCGTAATTGCACAGTTTCGGATTTCGAGATTCAGATCCTCTCTTCAAGGAAGGAGGTATCAGATTTACAGAAAGAGCATGAATTGTATTTGTCCGCTAAATCTGCCGAGGTAAGTCCAGGTTACATGCTTTCAATGCTTCTGAAGTAGTAAATTGAATACCTTCTCCAGATCTTACGGTTGGAGGAGAGCCAGAAAGCCACAGTCGAGAAGCTTAATGCGGATCTCTACGAAACCAACGAGAAAGCTGCGCTAAAGCTTCGTCAGAAAGAATTACAGATCACAGATCTAGAGAAGAAGGTATGGTAAAATTCTTCCCCAGAAATATCTGCCTGCCGCTGGGTACTGACAGAGAACCTGTACCTATAAAGGTGCATCAGCTTCGCCGTGATCGTGAAGAGCGAACGAAAGAACTCGCCGAAGCTCAGGAGCTCAAGGCTAAATTGATGACGGTCATGGGTACCGTAAGGCCGATTCAGATGCCTTCAAATCAGCCGTGTCCTCGGACATCGAACTATTCTGAATACGATCAGGATGTGCAAGACATAGACAGGGCATCACCCCAGAGAGAAGCTGGAGTATATCCTACGCACTCCTTTGGGTCCAGCACATCGAACAGAAGTGGACCCGTACCAAAACGGAATAAGACAAGACGAAGCATCGATTCGCCATCAACCCATCCAATGCGGGCTGGTAGAAGGGGTTCGAGAGGGAAGAGTCTCAGCAATACCGCGGTCAGGCCGAAGCACCCGTTGAAAGATCTCGGGTTGAACGGACAGAACGCGATTCCCTGGAGTCCGATTCAATCTCAACGCCAGATGGGCCAAGACCAGTCCCAAGACCAGTACGCCGGTGTTCCAACGGCCGCTAGCAAGAAGCATTATATTAATAGCTTGGAGGAAGATCTAGGCGAAACTTCGTTTGGTAGCGATGTTTTTACTAGTACTAATCAGCAGCGATTGAACGGATCAGGAAGTCGATGCTTTAATGATGATACGACTGTAGATTTCTGATCGATGAAAGTATTAGACGGTCATTATAATGTTTTAAGAGTCAATGTGGTGAAGGACATAACACGGTAATATGCGATAACGGCCGCGGGTCCTCTGTTATTTTGCTATTCGAGTATAGGGAGCGAAGTTTTTCAAGCATCTCATGCTGCCTATCTACACAAAGAAACGGAAGGCTGCCCTACTAAAAACCAAGTCTTGTATGCAGAATAAGGGCATTGGAGTGTTGGCAGTCGGTTCATTGTTTCGGGGTCTTGACCCAGCAGGCTCCCTACGGAGTACTACGTCTTTGTTCGGTGACGGCTACCATGCTATCGTCTGGATACAAATCCACCCACAGCCTAGTAAGTGACAACCAGGATGTCTTTCAAGCTCGCTTATTCACTTCCTTGTTGCGGTGCACAGCATCTTTGTCAAGCGCTACGGCCATTTGCATCGAATGACAAACTTCCGTTTGCGTCCAGCGCACAATCACCCCGGTGGAAGCCCTGCCGAAGTAGCTAAGTGAACACGCCTAAATAATATATCATTAGTTTGAAGTATTCATGTTCGACCATGGCTGGGGACCAATACTTCCAACAGATTACCATCCCAGGATCGTTTCTCACGGCCTTGACATGCTCGATGAATTGTCTGGCGTTCGGCATTCTCAGTACTATAAGCACTCTCTACAAAGCATGCCTCCTTGCTACCATCAGAGGTCATGTTTCACTTTAGCCAAGGACCTTGACATTACAGATTAAGTATACCCAGACATCGTGATCCTCCATCCTGAAATTACGCCATCTTATCTTTTTGGGGCGGCACTGAGCTCTGTTACTGCAAAGCTGCCACGAAAGACTCGGTCATCCGCAACTCAACACTTCTTTCCTGTGTTCATTTGATCGTTATGCTTGGTGATGAATAAATAACTTACCCGTACCTAGCCTTCGACACCTTTCTGATATCTTCATCATAACATTCAATAACCTTAGGACACCCACCCCTTTTATACACCTTCAGCAGGGAGACGATATCTTCTTCCTTTGCTTCTATCTAGGTTTCAGACACCACTGTAAGCTTGGGTGTAACTTGCATTATTGGGGTTACGATAAGTATTGCTTTGTTGAATGAATTCAGGAATGGCTAAGAAGAAACCCAAAGCCCCAGTGCATTCTGCGGAACACATGCTTCGTGAACAGGGAGTCGCACCAGTCTGGCTGGCTCAAATCAACGAACAATGGAAAGATGGAATATACGAACAGACTGTTCGACTGCCCGGTGTGGACTTGAGGCAGCCGCTCGCTAAAACGGAGGCGCAAGAACGATCTTCGCTACTACCAACTTTCAACGCTAAAAACCCTACGACTTCATTCACATCTTCCAGATCACAATCACAATCACAACAACAACCACCCCAGGTGAACGCCAATCTTCCTTCAACGAACCATGAACGCGATACCCACCAAGAACACCTTGTTACCGCACCCGCGAGATCTCACTTCTCTCGTAGCACACGAGGAAGACTTGGTCACGTGAGACCATCATCAAGAAAACATGAGCACGCTCTGATGACCAGGACCTTGAAGTCTCAGCTTTCTCGTCGTAGCCGAGGCCGAGGTGACCCTCGAAACACAGCAATGAGGCAAGCAAAATTGAGATACGAGCAGGAAAAGTTTGCAATAGACCAACAAGACCAGCAGGAACCTGTTGATCTAATCGACGTCGTTTCAGAGAACTCACCACGTGGGTTCGGACGAGCAAGCCCTGTCGCAGGTATGACTCGGATACAACCGATCAGTTTGTCTTCACAGCAAGGTCTTGTACAGCAGCCAGCTCGAAGTGCATCCACTGAAGGACGGTTTAAGCCGTTAGAAAACCCTACTCGCCTTCATGGTTTACGACCTGCAACGGGCCGGAATAGAAACGTGTATCCGCGACCCTTAGCTTCGGCTCACAGGCCGAACAGCGCACCTCACTATCAGCAGCAGCCGAGCGATTCTGTTGTGCGACGTCAAGGTGGCTGGTGCAGTTGGATTGAACTCCGTGTGAAGATCTTTGGTCTTCCAGCAACTGTTACCACTCTGGATCTCTGGCAGTGTTTCAGCAAAGAAGGCACCATCGATGCTATCGAGATCTTTGAGAACAGCCAGGGTGCTCGGGAGGGGAAGGCATCGGTTCGCTATAGGTAAGCTTATGAACCCCAAAAATAACATTGATGCTCTCACGAGCTTACTTCGCACAGGCCACCACCAGCCAAACCTTTCTGGCAGAGAGGACAGTACCCAATAACGATGAACACTGGAAGAATCATCAATGTTCGATTGGAATTGGAACCACAAAAGCGCTCGTTCTTGGTTACCAGTCCTGTCAGCCCGCAAGTAAAGTTTCCGGAAGTCATGGTAAAGCTACACTGTCCTTAAAGAAGGCGAAGACTGATGTATGTTTCTAGACTATGAACGCTGACTCCCTGGATTTCGGGTTCATGTATGACTCAAAGACGATGATGTGCATGCACGAAGTGAAGTCGGCGCCATCCATTAAGATTCAGTTCCGCCAGAACATGTTCCGCCGAGAAATCGCGATTCAGACGCAGATTTACATACAAGATGGGCGAGCAGGGCTTGAGGATGGTAGACATATTCCTAAGTTTGGAAAATATAACAGAACAGAAACCTATCAGTTCCGTGTCCCTTTCTCTCAGTTACAAACGATCCATCAGTTACGGACAGAAGGCCACCAGAAAGTTCTTCTTGTTTCACTCGAGACGCCCCCAAGATTCTTCAGAAAGGTGCCTGAAATGGACACCCACGAAGAACATGCGAGATTTTGGACTCAGAATGATGCATGGTATAGGCAGACAGACATTGTCTACAACCCCAACCACATAAGATTGTCTCCACTCACACTAAAGAAAAGCAAAGCTGTGATTGACATTGGTATAATTTCCTACCTAGCTCCTGCGTATCTCCGCTCTAACTCGTGAACAGGACGTTGGACAACCTACCGTTTGGTTTTCGACATGGCTAGGAACGACGAGGAGCTTTTCGGACGTATGTGCCAGGCTTTCCGAGATCATAATATTGATATTGTACCTTTTCCAGATTTTAAGCTCATCACCGACCGTGAGCCTGCGGTCTGGGACTACATCGATAAACCAATTGTCAAGCAATCAAGGACAAAGAGTGCGCTAGATGATTTGATCGAAGATGCAGTGTCACTGGCATTCCCAGTCCGTTATCAACTCGAAGTCTGCATCTCTCAGGGTTGCTTGAATGAACATAATTTGAGTCGAGATTTCGTCAAACAGCTTATGGAAACCGAACTGGTAAGAGCTCAAGACTTGCTTGAATATGTGGCCAATCAGAAGAAGCGGATATACGATCCGATGGAAATTTTTAAGATGACCATCATCAAAGGCTCAGCTTCAAGGCCCAAGATCCCACAATACTGTGCGTATACCCGCTCAGCTACAGTTACGCCAAGCACTGTGTACTACAACACACCCACGGTCGAAACTTCCAACCGGGTTGTACGCCAGTACGCTGCTGTACATGCTGATCGCTTTCTCCGAGTCCGTTTTACCGATGAGAAGTTCGAGGTAAGGATCAGTGTACTCCATTTCGAAGTCGTACTAATTGAAGTAGGGAAGGATAAATCCCACGGATAAAGACACCAGTGACGAAATATTTACTCGCATCAAGCGGACGATGATTAACGGTATCACCATCGGGGACCGACATTATGAGTTCCTGGCGTTTGGTAATTCCCAATTCCGCGAGCACGGTGCTTATTTCTTCGCCCCAACAGTAGATCTGTCTACGGAGGCTATTCGAGGGTGGATGGGGATGTTTAGAGACATCGTAATCGTGGCTAAGCACGCCGCCCGTCTTGGCCAATGTTTCTCGACGACCAGAGCCATCAGTGGCACCAAGGTCAACATTGTAGAAATTGTCGACATTAAGCGCAATGGAAAAGACTTTTCCGATGGCGTAGGCAAGATTTCGGAATTGCTTGCACGGCTTGTTGCTTCCGAACTTGGGGTCGGCCATTCCCCCTTCGGACCACCATCTGTTTATCAATTCCGGCTCGGGGGCTGCAAAGGCGTGCTCGCTGTCTCCCCAGATGCCAAGAAGCGAGAAATCCACATTCGCGAAAGCCAATACAAGTTTCCTGCCGTCCACGAGGGTTTGGAGATTATTCGCTGGTCCCAATTTGCCTCGGCCAACCTCAATCGACAGCTCATACTAGTGCTTTCCGCGCTAGGTGTCTCCGACAATGTATTCATCAATAAATTAAAGATGCAGTTGATCGACTTGGAACGAGCTATGAACGACAAAAAGATGGCTTTGAGCCTATTACAGAAAGACGTCGATGCAAATCAAATGACCTTGGTCCTTGCGGCGATGGTTGTGGACGGTTTTCAAAGCGCATGGGAGCCATTCATGACGTCTCTGCTCCAGCTGTGGAGAGCTTGGTCCATCAAATACCTGAAAGAGAAGGCTCGAATTACTGTTGGTGACGGTGCGCTTTTGTTTGGCTGCGTTGACGAAACTGCGACCTTGAAGGGCCACTTTGGCCACATTGTACCGCCCAGTCATGACGCCTCGATTGAAGAAAAAACCGAGGCGTTACCAGAAGTATTCGTACAGGTGTCCAAGAACCCCGATGAAAAGCCTCAAGTCATACTGGGTCCCATGCTGCTAGCGAGGAACCCATCTTTACATCCCGGGGATATCCGGGTTGTCCGTGGTGTAGACGTTCCTCAGCTTCACCACCTCCGGGATGTTGTGGTCCTACCGCAGACTGGCGACAGAGATTTGGCGGGCATGTGCTCTGGAGGCGACCTCGATGGAGACGACTACTTAGTCATTTGGGACAAGGAACTCTTGCCTTATGAATGGAATCACGAGCCGATGGATTACACTCCCCCCCTGCCTATCACAGTTGACCGCGAGGTCACAGTTGATGACATTACGTCCTTCTTTGTCACCTACATGAAGAACGACACATTACCTCGAATAGCACATGCACACGTTGCATTTGCGGACTTCATGGACGCAGGTGTAAAAGATGAAAAATGCCTTCGGCTTGCTGCTCTTCATTCAATGGCGGTTGACTACGTCAAGACCGGAGTACCTGCTCGCATGCCACGTGAGTTGGCTCCAAAGAAATGGCCTCACTTTATGGAGAAGAACCATAAGCCAAAGGAGCAAATTTACGTCTCGCATAAAGTTTTAGGGAAGCTGTACGATCAGGTTGAGCGGGTTGATTTTATTCCGGCATTCAGTAACACTTTTGACAAACGGATTCTCCAAGCATACAAACTCGAAAACCATGTCTTACAAGATGCTACAGATTTGAAACAGGAATACGATGCGGCAATGCGTCGCATAATGGCCCAGCATGACATCAAGACCGAGTTCGAAGTTTGGTCAACCTTTGTTCTACATCACTCCAATCAATCCAAAGACTACAAGTTTCATGAAGAGATAGGACAACTTTCATCAGCTCTAAAAGATCAGTATCGTACGGAGTGCTACCGGAAGGCGGGCAGCAAGGACTTTCAGTCCATGGGGCCCTTCGTGGCTGCAATGTATGCAGCTACAGCGTCGGAAATGGATGAAGCTGTGAAAGAATGCCGCCAAGTCAAAATAGTCGGTGGAGTTGAAAAGCCGGTGAGGAAGATGATGCCAGAAAGCATGCCATTGATGAGTTTCCCTTGGCTGTTCCATGACATCTTGGGAAAGATCGCAAATGGCAACAATTCTTTATTCAGCCAGAATACAGATGCCGCGATGCTGATGCAGAGAGAAGTGAAGCATACCCCACCGAAGAAATTTAGGGCTGATCATGGATTGCTGGATGAGGAAGATACTTTGGAGACTGCTGAAGGTGTGACACACCGGGGTGAGGTTCTCGAGCTGTTTGATAAGTTCATCGACTATGGTGGCGATCTGCGCAATGGGAGTCTGGATACCATGTCAAAGTCATCCCTTGCAAATTTCAGCAGTGATAAGCCGTCCAGTGAGGTTTCTGTTGCTTCCGTCAACGGTCATTTCTTTGAAGAGTCCGCCATGGAGCTTCCGCCCCTCCCACAACAAGAGCCCCAAAAAGATAGCAGCTCAGGCTTTGGTACAGATGATCTTGTAGATATTTCTGCCAATGATAGAGACATATGGAGCTCGACGGAGAGTGGCAGCGGCGAATTAATACGCGTGTATCATGACAACGAGATGGCCCTTTCAAGTACAGAGGCGGTTCCCCATGATAGTCTGCTGTTGGATTTTGAAGTCGAAGCTGGGAAGCCAGCGAAGGCTACGGTCGAGTCTAGCTCCAATTCGAACGCTTTGGCGGAGATGGCGGAGATGAACATGGAGATGGAGAACATGGAGAATGAGGAGGAAGCAGAGGCTTTGGCCCTAAGCCGGAGCGAACCCACCACCGGAACACCTGAAAATGAAGCGGCGAAGGGAGCCAAGAATCCCACGGCAACAGAGACCTTGACTAGAGACATCAATGCACCTAACACCACAAGCCCGAGTCCAAACGGAACATGTGTGTCGGCTCGTACTAGGTTTTCATATCAGGCCGACAAACCCAGTAACCACAACGTGGAGACACTACAGGAAATGTCTGAAGAAGAGGAAGTCGAAGAGGTTGTGATAGAGATGGATACGCACACGTCGTTGCTTGATCGGTTGGCAGCGCTCAATGCGAGTTGACCGGGGAGAGGGTTCTGCACGAGCATGGTTTAGTGCTGGCCAGCTGGAGGTGCTGTGTGCAGGAGGAGGATTTAGGATCAAAGGCTTGACACAACACGGGGAAACTCACCGAGGAAGTCATGAAACTTGGTTACCAAAACTAGTCTGTGGGAACAGCCACGATTACCTTGGCTCCTACCTAGACTGCCCGCTTAGATAGCAAGAAGTTACTTACCTTAGCCATTGCTCTGCTTTCACTTACGATGGATCTGGCCCTGTACATACCCACGCTCTTAAATAGCCCCATATCATGTATCACCTTCCAACTTTGCGGCAGCTCCCTGCCTTCCCACTTCCACATGCCAAGCAACTCAACCTACAAAACTACTCACTACAGAACCAGCCCCTACCCCTCCAACAATGACGCTTGTTACACTAGCTGATAACGAAACATCCATCTCCCAACCGCTCCCCTCCACCTACTCTAGACTTTACCGTAAGGCCGGACAGACTTGAACACGACAGGGCTGGAAATGCATATTAGTGGAAGGAGTGTGTTGGATGTTGAGACTGTGATAACAGGTCTTGAGCAATGGGAAGGTGGGGACGTAGGATGGGTGGTACGAGCACGGGAGTGTAGAGGGGGAAGGGGGTGGTGGATTGTGGATTGAAGGGTGGTCGAAGGAAGGATGAGGGTGGGCTAGGATAGACGCTGATGGCAATGCTGACTCTACTGCCGCACGGGAATCAAGGCTGCGATCTGGTGAGTGTGAGCCGCGTCTCAACGTAAGCGCGTCAGGTCGTTCAGTCGTATGCAAGGTCGATTGCTTTGCTGTAAGCATCTTATGGGCTTTGAACATGCGTTGGTTTAGCGGTCGAGCGAAATATGGTATAGAACAACACATGGCTATTCGAGAGCGTGAGCGGTTACCGAGGCGTAGGTTAAGCAGGCCGTTGAGCGGCCTTATGAGAGAGTTGATCCAGGATAGCTGAGATCCGTCGTCCAATAGGGCTCGAGCACAGCTCATCACATATGCAATTGTCCATTGGAAGCACCAAATATGAAGAGCCTCTGCCCTTGCCAAAGCATTTCTGTGATTCTGCAATATGGTCTTTCACCCCCACCCTACTCGTCGTCCCCCACATTTTCACGCCTGGTTCGCTGGCCCCCTTGCCCCCTTTGGTGTTCCAATCTGAAATCCATTCTTGAACTTCCTTGGCACTTCCTTCATGCTGCGCATTCTGCCCGTTCCCGTGGTCTTTCTTCTCTTGGCTTTCATGCCCCAGTTGTCTAAGTTATGTTAGATTGGATCCCGGCCTTTCTGAGGGTTTTGGGGGGTTATAGAGGGAGGAAGAGCATACATTGTCGGATCTTAGCTGCTGGATAGCCGCATGAGGAACAGGTGTGTTTTTGGATATGAAGGGAGCGGCGGCCTATGTAGCTCAGGAAAGACCGTTAGCCAAGTATCCATGCCCAAGGTTAAAGCTCAAATGGCTTCGCGTGATTGTGGGCTTCGTGAAGGACAGCGGGAGAGTTTAGGACATACCGCAGCGTCTGCACAGCGTGTGCGTTTTGTTGTGGCGCTTCCCGAAGGAAGAGGTACCCTTTGCTATTGTAGCCCATCAGTAACTGCCCTCATCCTATCCGTTGCGATCGCTGGGACTGGGGGACGTACTCATCTTGGATCAGGGTATCTGGTATTGAATGTCAGCGAGTACGATCTTGTGGAATTGAATATTGAGAATACTGACCCTTTACTGTCGATAGGGTGTCGTCAATTCCGTTGCTAGATTGTCGTTGGACGTTGAGGTTCGTGATGTCGAAATTCGCTTAGCGGGCTAAGTGTGGGCAGGGACTTGAGGGTCTAGCCCTGAAATGATTTCGGTTTGATTAGTGTGAGGAACAATTTTAGTGGTAATTCGTTTCTTCATGTACCAGTAAGCCTTAGATGCTCTTTCACAAGTACAGATAGTTTTCCCAAATACAAAAATGTTTTCTCCCATCCTTCCATCCCGAAATATAACCCCCGTCGACTCTGTTGGATAGCCCTAAGCCGCACATCACTCCCTTCCATGCCATCGCAACCCCATATCCCTCCCCTTCTATCCGCACATCTCTCATCTTTGCCGTCAGCCGGCTCCTTGACGCTTTTAACCTCAATCCTCAATGCGTCAGCAAACTGGCTCGTGCTTAGGTTTATCTTCGCAGTACTGAGAGATCAGACTGCGCATGATGAAGATGGGGGAGAAGTACGAGTTATACTGGTTAGCTGGCTGAGGGACTGGGAGGGTTGGAGGGGCGGAGGGAGAAGGATGGGAATCGACTTCCAGAAAGGAAATAAAGTCATCTTTGTTGATGGCTTGGGAGAAAAAACAGGGATCCGAGATGGAGAGATTGAAGTAGTAGAGAAAGAGATCACAGCTGCGATTGCGAATGCGAAGGCACAAGGCTGCCGCGTGCAGTTGGTACTGGATGGGTTGGACTTCCTGCTTGCAGCTACCAGCACGGGGACGATGGAAATGCTGGATATGGTCTACGAGCTTAGAGAGGTAGAGTCCCCCTTCTCCGATGAAACATTCGTCAAACAAGCTGCTGATGACATTCTTCAACAGCACGTTCACGCGACCATTGTAACGGCATCCGCAGATTACCCACTTATGCAGGCGAGGAACACTCCGCTTGAAGTCGATCACGCGGCGTTTGTAATGGGGCTGGCGCACCAGGCCAGTGTTATTATGGGATTGAGAGGGCTGGATACGGGCGTAGCCAGGGATGTTAGTGGGGTTTTAAGGATTACGAGGGGAGGGGACGACAGGGATGAGGTGGAGGAGAAAGAGATTTTGTACTTCGTTGGTGGAGACGGGAGCGTGAGGGTCTTTGAGAGGGGTGCTTAAGGAGATATGCTATCGCTAAGTCATAGGGAGCCTCGAAAAAAATCTGAAAATGCAAGACGACATATTAAAGGGTAGGAACCAAATTTACTACGTTACTGAAATAGTATTTGTTCATGCGAGGGAGCCTCACCTCGAATTGGTGTGCCCTTTTGATTTATGGTGAGCCATAATTCAGGGCATGCTTCGTCCAAGCAGATTCGTCTTACGGTCGTCCGAGGGGTCGTGAAGAAAATATAGCGTTATATGCTATAACAGTAACGAGATCACAATTCTTTACAGCTTATGAGCTACAGTATTCGGCCAGCCCGAAACGTAGGTGGACGCCCTCTATCCTTTAATAAACTACCGCTTTGCTGGTAAGGATACGACTCTTGGTGGCTTTGCCATTGCCCTTTCCTCGATCATTTCTCGTGAAACTGTAACATATCCTTATAAACAGATTAATATTCCTTGTGTTCCTACATTGCGAGTCTTGTGTATGTGCTGATATTAGTTTAGTGGATATCTTGCTTTGATAGGGGCAAACGGTGGGCCTAGTGTCTTAAAATTGCTCCGGCTATGATGCAGCTTTCAATCATTTTTTTGAGCGTGTGAATCTGGGACTGTCCATGGCAGTATTTCAGGTAGAGACTCAAGCGAAGAAATAAAGATTCAAGAGTTCCCTAGATCTTGGCTTTGCGTTGCGCTAACTTATCTTGTCGTGGCCTTCTGGACGTAAGTTGATGGGAGTGAAGAACAAGGACTGCGTTTGCTGCATATGTTTGGCAGAAAACGAGGGACCCCAAATGGGAAGCGATAAATTCATGTTAGGGCAAATACGGGCAGAATCCCAGGGCCACATTAAAATTGTTTCATAGCGAGTCAAGTGTGTGGATTACGCTAACCTGCTCCATGGGCATAAGTACCAACAAAATTGCTTCCATGTCAATAAGACGATCCGCTAGTTTGATGATTCCTGCGCTTCAATTCTGGTCTTAAGCGCAAGGAGTGGTCCTTTATCTTTTGTACTAGGTACCATAGCCTTCAGCAAACAGTTTTGTAAATCTATAACTGATATCAGTACTTGATTCGCCAAAGGAAAGGACGACAAGCACTTACCGCGAATGAACCTATGGCGATATGATGCCATGTGAACGTCGACTTTCCCAGTGATGACAATATTTTCGACCAAAGATTCGCACACACCGATGCTCCTGAGACTCTTATCGACCTCTTCGAGGTAGTTTCGAACTGGAGGGTGAACGATGTTGATATTCAGATTCTTGACAACTAAAGGATTACTTTCACTAAGATAAGTCTGCCACTCCTCCCAGTGAACACTGTTTACTTGAAATGTGATTGATCTTGCCCGTCGAGCGTAATTGGCGCAGGAGAAGGCTGTTGTTGTGGGAGGTACCGAGAAGAGAAAGTCGTTCTCAGAAAGAAAAATATTTAGTACTTCATAGTACAACATCCAGCACGTGAACATCATGTCAGCATGAACACCATGAAAGGCCTTCCAACTAACGAGAGGATTCCCGTAAACTCTTGATGGACATTGGAGGGTTTCATCAGCTATGAGGAGTGGCGCCAAGATCATGTGTCGTATTTCAGCTGGGAGACGTAGTAATTGTGACGGCTCAGTCGCAGTTTCTTCCAGTCTAGCTGGAGTAGGCATTGTGGAAGTACTTTGGCCGCGGTCCAAGAATGTGGCTATGTTGCAAGGCAGTGAAGACAAGTCGATGGTACTTGAAGCAACAGCGGTGGGCTATTGACTTGAATTCTGCCGGCAAGGCACCCAGCACCTGTTACTTAAATGGATCCACGTTCAAGGAGACTTGCCGCCTAGCCCGAGTATGCTTTTTTAAATAGCAAGGTAATCTACTACCAAGTCAGTAGCTCAGCCCAACTTAGGGAAGTGAGGATGTGGGCTCCCTCGCTTGTTTGACGGCTGGCGCTTGTTGCGCCAGCTAGTAAACTGGCATTTTGACGTCGTCGCCCTTTGCGTGTCCCTTGAAATTTGATTCTCCCTTGCATGATAAAACATGGCGAATCTTTCATGGCTGCCAAAAGTGTCATTACCAGCGTACATAGCGTTTTGTGTAGGACGGTCCTTGAAAACTGGTAAACCGAGTTCAATATACTTCTTGGCTGACAAGATCGCTCCGAATGCTGTTTTTGTATGACGTCCTTGGTCTTGAGAGAGCGAAATCTTGGGGGAAAATTGAAATGAGGCTCGGGAGGGAGAAAACTGAAGAACAAGCGCTGCAAGTACCACTGTGTATGGGAGTATTGGATGATAATCTAGGTGCGAAGAAGGCTTTGGAGATGGGAGGCGAGACGTGTGGTGGAATTGAGAGAATTGTAAGAGCAACCCACTGTCCTTGGTTATTGTTCTGAGAAGCTGCTCACTTGATGCTCTATTTTTTGCCGATAAATATATCGATTCTATGCTGAGTTCCTCTTTACGTTAAGTTGTTCATATCGAGTAGAATTCGGGAGCCTTTTCAAGATTTATCTACTCTTAGGTACCGTTCCGTACCCATCTTTCCAGGAAGGAGGAGACATAGGCACAATCGTGTGGTCATATATTTCGCCTTGAGAAATATGTAGGGTGGTTCAAAAGGCTATCATCTAATTGTGATATCTCTTCCTACCTACTATATCTACATTGGTCGCTCTGTATTAGTAGTTGCTTATGTACTTGGGCTGTCACTGGACCGGGGCATTGTTCGGTGTTACTGAGTCCCTATGGTTAATTCAGACGCTTATTGACGACCTCAGAGAAACCTTACTACTAGAAACAGCTATTTTTCACAGATGGCAAATATGCTGTGACTAATGCACTGTATAGATCCCTTATTCGTTAAGATAGACCTCACCTCCAAGACATAAACCCCCTTTTCTAGCGAGATTCAGATATCAGAGGTTGCATTCCCAAAAATATGTCTAAAACGCGGCTAGTCAACAAAACCACAAAAACCGAGGTCGGAAAACTTACCCAAGCAGCCCAAGTCAGAGACTGGGGGATTATCTAAGGATAACGACGTCCACTCTGCCATTCCCATCCTCGGTTTAATATTCAACATCTTATTTGACTAATATATCTTATAATAACCAATTTCTGATATATCGTTGTGCAGACAGGAATGTGTTGGGTTTTCAATTTGGGCTGGACGTAGCAACACCAGAGGCATTGACGGGTCGGTCAAGTAAGTCGGAAAAGATTCGCGACATTGAAACATATGCGATTACAACTTCACTATACCACAGTGTCATTCAGCAAAAGGTCGGGCCATTATGGATCAGGTCGTCGACCATGACAAATATCATCTGGTCAATTCTTTTTGTGCCTGTGCTCTATGTTCTTCCCTCGAGATACTCTTGTTATTTATGCTTCGAAACCGAACCTACTTAGTAAATATACTCGCTCAAGAAACTCTTAGTAATATTGATCCGCTTAGATATCTAGATGGGGGATATGTAATTATCTGCAACGGAATGGCAAGACTACCATCTAGACTAACAGCCACTACATACAACTTTTACGGAGACAAGTCGGTGTTTGCTGGCCTTCGCTCCTTTTGGTGAGTGTGTTAGATTACTACTTGTCTATTCTCAATGGACTGAATAGTATATATCAGGGTCACAGGTGTCGACAGCTCTTTAAAGGGGCTTGGAAGTAGTGCGTGCGATATTGAAGCACATGCAGAGATACTTTTCGCATTGGCTACAGCGTGATTCAGTAAACAGGATTGGCTGTACAGTATCTTTGGTTAGATATGTAGTCTGTGTAGAAGCTAGAGCAAGGAGTCTATAGAGCCATGGCTATTCTTTAATGCAGCTAATCTCCCGTTGACCATCCACCTCCTCTCTATTTAGAAGCTTCGGACCTCAACTACGCAAATTGCACCGACCCGCTCAGCCCAGCACGATGCCGCCATTATGCCATGTAAAACCTCTTCAAACCCTTCAGGGTCGCAAAATTCAATGACCTTGGAGAACCGAGCATTATCGATCTTCACTGCAAGATAGTTCGGTATGGTATTTGGAAGATTGGTGATTCCCCATGCCTTCAGAGTTGCACCGAAGAACAGGTCTGCGGTGAAGACTTCAGAAAGCGTTCTCTGGAGGCTTGCCAGGGTCGAGGTAATGTCAATAACAAAATGTATAACCGTGCTGTTCATCAATGCGGAAGATTCAATGATTCTAGCACCAGTGTTGCCTATTATTTGGCTCGCGCTGTCTGGATTCGTCTTGCTTGCAGACTCTGAACAAATAGACGTTTTCAATTCTGGTGTAGAGCTCAAAAACAGCTGGGGACACTTCCCGTATTCTTTCTGAATCGACCGTTGAATCTCTATACGAGGCTCCGGCTTTGCTTGAGGGTAATTGAACCCAAGACGCACACTGGTAAACGTTAGAAATCTTTCACTGCTTTAGACAAGCCCTTTAATCGTACCACTTTGATCCAAAGAGCTTTCTAACTTCTGCCCTTGCAAGTTTCTGATCTCCTGGATGTAAGAGCTTATACTCCGTACTGTGTATCAGTGACTGTAAGACTCGTCTGGATCCTTGCAAATGCATCTCTGTTGCAAGGACGACTTCTCGTACATTTTCCTCCTTAGGCGAGGTCTCAGCTCCGACAGCAGCGTTCTCACCTGCTCCCAAGCTTTGGTCGACCTTGCTTTCGAGACATGAGTGAACGATAGTCAATAGACGCAGACGAAGACCAGTGCTGGATGGCTTTGATGTTCTGGAATGCTCCTTTTCCGGAGTCGATGTAGGGTCACAAAGTTCACCACCGTAAAATATAGGTGTTCTTGATTCCTCTTCCTCCATGGCATCGCTCCCGGTGGTAAGCGTTTGTTGCTCGTCTTTCACCGTCGGCGACCGAGGAAAGAAGGTCGGTGACTGAGGAATTTCCTTCTTAACGTTTACAAGCTCCCATTCCATGTCCACGACAGAAGACATTGCGGGGCCACAGTTGATTGTCGAGGGGTTACAGGAGATCGTTGACAAGAGTCACCAAGATTGTGGGGGTTTTAGGAAAGCCACTTGATGAGTTATATGCTTTGACACATCTATTAATATTCTCGTAAAAACAGTATGTTGTGTTGCAAGATATCTATCTTCATTAGTGTGGTCTTGTGAGGCGCATTTTCATAAGGTAAGGTAATGGCAGTTAAGAGCCGTGTGGTTGAGTCTTGCTTCACATTTCAACACCCATGGCTGCACTATGTATCAAGCTCAGCTTCCTGGCTGTACTCTATCCGTGAGGCTTTAGCAGTTGATAGAGTGTTCATTCCCATCATCTGAGAAGCGTGCCTTTGAGCTGTTTGTTCGCTCGTCTTCTTCAAATTATATTGATAGAGTCGCAAACAACAGGGTAATTGTAATTGTAATTCATACACCCTTGTGACATCGGTTTAGGCCCGACCCATGGGGGACTCTATGCTATTTATATCGAGTGGACAAAACCCTCTGGAGAAGAAAACCACTCGCCGTCTATACGGCTGCTTCGCGCAGCCGAAACAATAAGATTGGCACTGTGTTATCAAGTAATGAACCTATAGCTTCTATTCAGCGCATGACGCTCGAGTAAACTCTTAATGAGTGTCTGTGTTGTTCATTTATGACGCATCGTCTTTGTTCTGCTCTTCATTGACGGTATTCTATACAACGATGTCTCGGTCCGATTCTCGATCCGAAGACGAAAGACGTTTCCTTCGCACTCGTGATGCTCGCGATTGTAACGTACGTAGAGCTGCGTTCTCTTACTCAATGATTATCATTCATTGAGCAGAGAAATATGTGATGAAAGAGAGATGCACATGATGAGAAGATAGAGTGTGATTGTACTGAATAATTCTTTCCTTCTCTTGATTTGACTTGTGTCACGTAGACGTTGAATAGATTGTTAGTATAGACGTGCGATCGCAATCGTTCGATGTTTGACTCTGATCGATAGAAGAGAATGCGTTCTGATCGCTCTCTTGCGCTCTCGATTTTCCTCATAGATAGATGTATGACTTGACGTCAAGTAAAGAAGGTGAACTCAAGCTCTTTCAGTATATCAGCGTGATCAATGAATCACTACTTCTTCGAACACTGTAGTCACGTCTCTCAATACTTGAGATGACTATTCTATCTGATATCTTTTCATCAATTACTTGACGACACTGTCGATGTGATGAAGACGTTTCGATATCGACGCAGTCGACGAGTCGCAAATTCTTCGATCACTTGTAGTCACAACTCTCAGATTCTTCGCCTGAGTTGTCTAATCACTAGTAGTATCTTTTCATCTCTTACTGACATCGACATGTCATTAATCTTCTTCGTAGATCGATTGTGATTGTTAGGAGAGAGATTGTCGCATGGGTGAAAACTCTGCACGATGACTTTCCTGATCACGCAACGTTCTAACATCGTTCGAACTGCGTCGAATTGAGATCTCTTGACTCTTCTGACTTCTATTCGGACACAGAATAGAATCAAAAGGTTCGTAGTCGACATCACGTACAGGTGAATCTCGTTGCCAGTCGCAAACAACAGGGTTTTAAAAGGTATATAGAACTGACAGAAAATCTCTTCACAATTGCTGCCCTTCGATTTATGAAGCTTTCATGACTAAGAGTCTACAATCCGTACGGGAAAAGGCCAAGAAATCAGAGATTGATAGTAAACGAAACAAATTTGGACATGTTGCTCGGTCCCATGAAAGATTCACGAATGTCCCCTTCATTCTATTGGGACTTACAACACTGGCTTCTTCACACAGCAGCATGGCTTTCCCCGCGATTCTGCCAGAAGCTTATGCCAAACAATTGCGAATGTGGTCAAACATTCTCGAGAACGGATGTACAGCCCCGAAGCTACCTTACTAGAGGCAGCAAAGTAAAATCGGTGTGGTACAACACTGGGTAGTTACCGAGACCACGTAGGGAGTGTTGTCTTCTGTCCTACGCAATCGATTCCTACAAACATATAAGATCCAGCGTTGGAATATGGAAACCCAAGCCGGGTGAAAGGGATCATTGTGCCAACTTTGCAAAGCCGAAACAGCCGCGATAACAGACTCAGTATGAGAATGTGATAGGTGACTCTGTGATTTGAGATGAATGCGACATTCGAAGCCGCATAAAGTCATCTAGGTGGTTGACGATGTCGTTAGATGGGGTTTCAGACGAAGAGATGTCGGATGATCATGCCAAGGAACGCCCACCGCTGCGGCGGGGCCGGAAGCAATCTACAATCGATTATGCAATTCAGTCGCCAGGAGCAGTCAAGATCAATGTCAAAGGCGCTTTCATAGTCGAAGATGAGGCACCAGGTGCAGGTACTGAAGCTGAAGATGGAGCTCAGCACGACACAGACATTCGTTTGCCCAATCACAGCGCAGTTGTCAGCCATGTCGCCCTTGACGTGAGTTTTCCGCTGTTCTACTGGAGAACACAAGACTTGCCACTAACACTATTTTGACGGCAGATTGGTGGTTCACTTGCCAAGCTTGTCTACTTTTCTCGCGAACCGAACTCGAAAGAGCTGGGCGGACGATTGAACTTCGTCAAGTTCGAGACGGATAGGATCGACCAGTGCCTGGCATTCGTGCAGCAGCTCAACAGAAAACAGCAACCATTCGATGGAACCAGACCTGGAGAGTTATGTGTCGTAGCAACCGGTGGGGGTGCCTACAAGTACTATGATGAGATGAAGAAGGTCCTCGAGGTTGAGGTGTTTCGCGAAGATGAAATGGAGTGTCTAATCATTGGTTGGTAGCCGCCAAGCCATGAGAGAATGCGTTCATTTCTAGGCTGATCACGATACGCTTGTGATGACAGGCCTCGACTTCTTTATCACGGAGATCCCTTGCGAAGTATTCACCTATAGTGAAACAGACCCAATGCATTTCGCGGAGACTCGAGCAGACATATATCCTTACCTCCTCGTCAACATCGGTTCTGGTGTCTCGATGATCAAAGTTTCTGGTCCGAGGCAGTACGAACGAGTCGGAGGTACCTCTCTAGGTGGGGGAACGCTATGGGGTCTTCTGTCGCTCCTGACAGGCGCTACAACCTTCGCCGAGATGCTCGGAATGGCCGAGCGAGGTGACAATACTACGGTCGACATGCTCGTTGGAGACATCTACGGCACCGATTATGGAAAGATTGGATTAAAAAGCAGCACGATTGCCAGCAGCTTCGGCAAAGTCTTCAAGATGAAGCGGCAAGCCGAAGGCGATGCTGAACATTTTGGCGGATTGTCGAACAAAGACCGAGAACAGATCGATGGAGCCAACGAGCCAGATCAGGCCTTCAAGGCCGAGGACATCAGCCGGAGTCTACTGTATGCCGTTAGCAACAACATCGGTCAAATCGCCTACCTCCAGTGCGAAAAGCACAACCTCGAGCACATCTACTTTGGCGGTTCATTTATTCGTGGCCACCGCCAGACCATCAGCACCCTTTCATATGCCATTAAATTTTGGTCGAATGGGGAAAAGAAAGCATTCTTCCTCCGTCACGAGGGCTATCTTGGCTCTGTGGGAGCCTTCCTTAAGCGTCAACCCAAGAATTGGGGACGGCGGAATAGCTTCGAGTGATACCCCGGAAAGTGCAGCGACCGTTATTCAGAGACAAGGGAGGTCAGATTCTGGGGTTTCCGACTATGCTCCTGCTGATCCCACTATACTTTTCGATCTGTCAGGTACAAAACCCGGGCCACGACCAGCCTTATCGAGCAACGATATTGGCCAAGTCTGCATGTTCCCTTGTTTTCCAAGCATTATGTTCTACCGCGTAATTCTCTTTCCCTCTGCTATCCTGGTCTCTTTTACCCCTATACGTTTCATCCTATTCATCTCCTTCCTTTACCCACCCCTCGCCTCCCCCGCAACCTTCCGCTCAAACCATCCCTTCGCAATCCCCACAATTGCCGGCCTCAGCACCGTCTTACTAACCCCCACCTTCCGCATCTCCCCCTCCTCCTCTGCCAAACAATCCTGCACCACCCACCCCAAAAACCCTCCCATCCCCTTCAACCCCCTCTCCATCCTCATCTCCCCCATATACTCCCACCCCTGCATCAACCGATTCTCAGTAACAACCGCTTTCGCAAAATTCTCCGCCCGATGCCGATTCTCCATCGCAACCGCAGAGGGCGGAACTTTGTTACTCTGGCTAACAGCAAGCGCGTCGCCTTTCGTCTTGAACCAAAACGCCGGATCCCCGCAGTACTCGCGCGCCTTCCACACGATCCCCTCCCCCATCCCCTCGATCCCAAACGTCCGCGCAAACGGGCAGGCTCGCTCCACCTTGTCCGCTAGCGCTTGTACCGCTCGTTCCGAGCCATCGGCATCCTCGAGATCAAACGAGAAGTGGAAAAACCCCGCACGGGAGATGTTATACACCCCCACCGCCTCGTCGCAAACACCCTTATAATTTTCATCCAAAACCCACGCGCCGTTCACCCATAGCGACACAATCACAAAACACCGCTCCAGCTGCGTCAGCGCGACGCCCTTCTGGATGCCCTTGCCGCACCACTCCCCCGCGATGACCAGCGGGCTCTCTTCCGAAATCTCAACGACGACACCGGGGTTCAGCGCCTCGTACCGCGCAACAATCCTTCGGCCGAGTTCCAGGATCTGCGCTCGGAGAGGGAGCGCGAATGCCGCGAAGCCGCTGTTGTCGTCCTTGCCCGGGGCGAGGCTGGTCTGGTTGCGGGATTGGAGGCGGATTTCCGTGGAGGATGATGGAGAAGAGGTGAGGACGATGTCGGCGTGGGTGCCGTGGAGTTTGGTGGTGCCGACAAGGGAGAGGGTAAGGGGTGAGGGTGTTAGGAGTTTGGCGGCATACACGAAGTCGGAGGGTTTGTGGATTTTGGGGTAGAGGGTTGATGAGGGTGTAGGGGGAGAGGTGGTGGAAGGAGGAGGAGGGGAAGACATGGTGGGTGGGGAGGGCGGTGGGGAAGGCATTGATTGGATGGTTTTCTGAAGGGGGATAGATGGGATGAGTGGGCCTTTTATGTATGTGGGTTTGGTGGTTGGAAGGAGCGATTGAGTCATGAGGTTGGCTGGATGAGTCATCGAGCAAGTTCTTGAGGATCTTGGTATCTGATGCCGTATCTGTGTCCACAATGCGGTACGATTTCTTGTTGGACGTTGGTATGGGCTCAGTAGACAACTGCTGATTGAATGATGACGAGGGTAATCCGCGCCTTAGTTGACTTGACGAAAAGGTGGGATTTCTTATCAGTTGAACGAAAATGCCCAATCGTTAGCAGGGGCGCTTCCCCTTTGTTATATCATTTCATTCCAGCCTTTAAGGATGACGGCGAGTAGTCTTTCTCTGGCTGTGGTTGACCGTTGGTGCTGTGTGGAAACGTTGTGGCTGGATTCTATAAGAATTGTTTAGAAAAGGGGATTTTGGCGCTCACAGTCGCAGAGAGCTGCTCTTTTAAGGCGAGGATCGAGGAAGATAAAGGAAAGTAGGACATGATTGATGAACGGAACACGTAGTCGGAGGACGAATCGAGCAACAGTCGACTGAATGAGAGATGGAGCCAGAATGAGGTTTGGAAAGGTTTCTGACTATTGAAAAAGAACGGTACGCTCGGAATCAAAAGTTTTAGTCCTCCAGTTAAGCAGCCAATGTGACATCCTGTTCTATGAAAACCGAAATTGACCCTAGTTGTTGTTGTTGTTGTTGTTGTTGTTGTTGTTGTTGTTGTTGTGGTCACATCAAAGTAACATCTGGTGTTCGACTATGAGTGCAGTCTTGTACTCAACCATTACCTTAAATGAGATCAAGTCTGGCTCCATTTCAAGCAGCACTTGTGCCATCTGCGAGTGGCCTCTCCGGCGGGCTTCCTGCAAAGCCGTGCCATACCACGTACCGCGTTCATCGAGGTCGGCCCCTCTTGCAATCAGCAACCGTACTACGTTCTCATGACCTAGGGATGCCGCCTCCTGCAAGGCAGTCCTACTAGTTAAAGCCCCCTCGTTGATATCGGCTCCAGCATCAAGAAGCATTCGCACCATCTCCTCATCACCAAAGGATGACGGCCCCCGTAGGATAGGGGCATAGAGCTTGCTTTGGGCATTGACGTTAGCTCCAGCATCAAGCAGCATCCGCACTGTTTCCCGATGGCCTTGCAATGACGCCCCACACAAGGCATTACCGTATCTATCATTTTGCGCATTGGCGTCGGCTCCCCTTGCGATCAGCAGACTGTCACCCGTGACAAAATCTATAAACCTGTAGGCAGGCGTATTCAGCAGGCGAGACCAGACGCTTATCGGGATTGGAATGAATACCATGGTTTGATTGCTTTGGAACACTTCCTCGAGCCTAATGTGAGAGTGCATTTCCCGAACATGCAAGGGTGCGTTGCTTGCCAGCCATCTAGCCCATGACTCTGCATTCAGAGGAGTCGGTTCGTCTTCGATGGAAACTGCCAGGAGAACTCTATAGCTTTGATGGAGAGAGCGCGCCGAGGCTAGGCTTGACGTAGACGTGATGGGCGATGTTCGGGTTGTCAAAGAGGGATAGGAGCCTTGAGAGGAGTTTGAATAAGACGATGCACTCGTCGTTCCGGAGAGCGCGTCCGGCATTGGCGCAATGCAGATGCTGGGTCTACCATAACCTGTTATAGGAATTTACTGAGGGGTATTCTGTAGGCGATCCTTCGAATTTAGGATTCATTCGTAGAGCTGAGCGACTGTGAAGGGCTTGGAGCCGAAAGATTGCAACTGAATCATCATATTTCGAGTGAAAGAGTGGTCGGGTGAGCCTCCTGCCATTAATTCCTTGCCACAAGTAGTGAGGATCTCTGTAGTTGCATCGGCAATGATACGTCCAGCACTCCCGGCATAGCAGCAGTCAAGTAAGATCAAAGTATCACAAGACGCTCTAGTTAACATTGTCTGAATATCTGACCAAACCAATGTGCGGCTATTGGGCTTTAGATTCCTGTAGTGGGTCAGACGAGCGGAAAATAAGCCAGTTAGAAGATCCTTAAGCAGTCCAGATGCTTTTGTCACTTAAGCCGTGACTTCCATGGCCTGCATAGTAGACAATGAACAGTTTTCGGTCGTGTCCATGCTCTCCTTTGACCATGCTTGTCTTTTGCTTAAGCTCGTTATCCGCTCTCTGGCTAGGTATTCTCCAGATTTCTGTTGTAAAATTGAATTGATTTTTCCATTGTCTGTCGAGACCATGGAGCTCCGTGGGGTTCTTGAGGTCATCGTCGAACCACACCAAAAGAAGAACATGGCCATTGGTGTACTGGGCCTCGGTTCATCTGTTCAATGGCAGACAGAGTTGAAACCTTGACCGAACTTTCCTGTAGCCTACCAGCGTCATAAGAATTCAACATCAGAAGCCAATTTCGAGAGTATACCCCCGGTCCATCTGTTCAATGGCAGACAGAGTTGAAACCTTGACCGAACGTTCCTGTAGCATACCATCTGTTCAATGGCAGACAGGTTGAAACCTTGACCGAATTTTCCTGTAGACCAGCATAATAAGAATTCAACATCAGAAGCCAATTTCGAGAGTATACCCCCGGTCCATCTGTTCAATGGCAGACAGAGTTGAAACCTTGACCGAACTTTCCTGTAGCATACCATCTGTTCAATGGCAGACAGGTTGAAACCTTGACCGAATTTTCCTGTAGACCAGTGGGTTCTTAGGGAACACCGAGCTGCAGGCGACCATAAGATCCTGCTGGAAGGTACTCCAGCTCGAATGTTCAAAGTCTAGAGTTTGAGGCTGTGTCAAATTATCAACACACTCGTCTTCGAGTAGGTCCATGTTGGATAAATGGTTCGATGTTTCTGTTGGGAAAAGCGACCAGTGTATGTCTTGAATAAGGCATTCTCGTGCGGCTGTGTTCGAGAAGTGGTGGATGCCCACTGTATTCACACAGCTCAGTTTCTCAATGAGATTTACCTTTTCGATTTCACAAAGTCTTCACACGATGCTTAGAATATTTACCCACATCGAGGCACACGACGCAAGTGGGCACAATACATAGCCAGCTTGCTCTCTCGTCCAACATTTGGTACCCCATACTGGCCTCCAAGGGAGAGAAGTCGAAGTGGGGGAGAATCGAGGTAGTGATTTTGTGCATTTGATCAAAGCAACCCAAGTCGTCTTAGAGTCTCCCTCTGTGCTCGACTTTACAGTAGTTCGCTTGAGGTAGATACTGTAGGTACAGTAGTCCGTCCGTCCCCTGGAGCTTTCCGCTGTCAGTTGTAATGACGAGTGGTGGGTAAACTGCGGGGTGGAAAGCTGCAGCTTTCAAATGCGATAGTTCCTCGCCGAGAGATCTCCTGACTTAGGGACGAAGCATTGGAAGGTCTATCCTTCCTCCATAACTTACGATTGTAACAGCATCATGGCACCCCTCAACGTCCTAATGGTATGCTATAAGCTCACACATTATACCGCCCGCCATGAGTTAATTGCAGTTACCAGGTCGGCACCGGCGAATACACAACCGGCTTCGTTGGTGGAGGCATGTCTGGCTCCGACAAGAAAGTCGGCGTCGTAGGACTTATACTCTTTGATCTGCGACGACGAGGAAAAGTGGGAAAGCTCAGCATGGTCGGGACATCCGGCACCAAATTCCCAGCGATACGTACGCCCACCACAGAGCAACCAATGAGACGACGAAGATAACAAAGGCCCCGAAGGTGAACACCTCAAGGAGAATATCTCGGCCGTTTACAACAACCTCGACACTGCCTTCACGTCTTTTCCTTCCGACACCACTTCCCGCGATCCAGAGGCTTACATCGCCGCCATTGATGCCCTCTCTCCTGGCGATGCTGTCATTATATTCACGCCGGATACAACGCACTACCCCATTGCGCTATACGCCATCCGTCGAGGCATGCATGTGCTCATAACCAAGCCTGCCGTGAAACACCTTACTCATCATGAATCTCTCCTTGCCGAATCCCGCAAACACAACGTCTTTGTGTTTATAGAGCACTACAAACGCTTTGATCCGGCGTACGCAGACGCAAGGCACTGAGCTAAGTCACTTGGAGACTTCAATTATTTCTATAGCTATATGAGCTAGCCGAAATCGCAACTGGAGACGTTCAAGGCGTAGGCAGGGAAGGATAGCGATATCTTATATTATTTGAATAGCCATCATATCGATATCTGCGAGTCCATGGTACCAGATTGGAAGCCTGTAAGAGTCACAGCCAGTGGGTCTAGGGGCACCGCAGAGGACTTGGGATGTGCGGCTGGCACCGAGGACACCATCTCTTTACTCGTGAACTGGCACAAACGTCAAGAGCCGGGGAGAGTAGCAATAGGAGTATACACGGCAAGTTGAACGGCGCCGCAACGAGCCGGTGTTCATTCGAATCAATACTTCCACTGTAGCTTCTTCCACAACCACCTAGCATAATGGTCCCGTGCTTGCTGATATAGAACTATAGATCTTGCCTCCCGAGGCGAAATCCGCGTCGACCAAGCCAAACGCGGCTACGATGTAACCTCTGATGCTGAAGGCCAGCTCATGTGGTATAACCCGTTCTATATGAAGTACGCCCCTGACGAGGGGGGCAATTTCAATGGCCAGACAGGGTATGGCTATATCAGTTTTGAAAAGTTCGTGGATGCTGTAACAGCGCTTAAGGAAAGACGATTTACGTTAGAGGAGCTAGATGCGAGAGAGTTACCGACGCTGAAGAACACCATTGCTACGACGGCAATTTTGAAGGCCGGAAGGAGAAGCTTGGATGAGGGGAAACACGTAGAGATTGTAGAGGGCGCAGACGGTTGGAGGTTAGGATGAACACCATGAGGTGCGATTTGCGCTTTCCCCAGTCCGGGAGTGGATCATGGGGAAATCGTTGCCCACAGTAAATGCATATATCAGCAGGCGGTGCCAAGCCCAGTATTGCTGAGTTAGTAGAGCCGTCGTTTCTTGATGAGTCAGTGAATGTGTGTGAAATGGCTTCGGGGTTGCTATTCAGATTAGCGTATGACCGAGAAAGATGAGATTGGAATCGCAGATGTGCAGAAAGCTCGTGACATTCGGCTTCGTAGCTGTTTGCAAACCAGCTGTGGCAGAAAAAGCAAACGGTTTGCTTCTCGTGCACATGAGCCCTGAGTCAGGAGGTCGGCCTGTATGAGGCAGCTCATCAACACCAGGATGATACGTACAGCAAACCCTGCTCTTTCTCGAATGGCTCCGATTTTGTAGCACAACAACCGCAGAAGAAGGTTGCCTTGCATGAATGTATCACCGAATTATCAATTTCTTTCTGATGTCATACATTATGTGTGGCAGCCGACGTGTTCCGGCGCGGAATTTTATGCACAGGCGAGGACTCTTTCTCAAACGGAAAATCTTTAACAGATGCTACTAAGGAACTTCTTCGAGATAGGTTCGATCTCGTGAGAACGTCTGACTCTTGTGGACTGAGATCAAAACTGTCAAGATTTTCATTCAAATGCAATCGCGGACTACTCAGTGCTGACGAGAATCTCTCTTCTAGCTTAGACAGTGAACCTGCAATTCTGTCTAGGCTTCTCATACTGCCTGCGGAGCTATGCATATTCACACATGAATATGTTTCAATTCTACCGAGCGCTTCGTTGTTTGAGTTACGGTTCGCTGCGGACAAGAAAGTGGATTGATCAACTTTATCGTCAATCGTCTGCGTTCCACGGATCGTTGGAAAGCCCAACGCCCAACCTAAAGTTTAGCCTGGACGATTCAAGAGGCTTTATCAACTGTAACATATACCTCCCAAGTACAGTAAGGCAGTAACCGATAGCCTGCCTATGACATTCCATGTCCCCACGTACGTTGCTCACCTTTACTCTTGTTGACCGCGAGCCAGAACTAATGAACCAGGTCTTTAATCCTGCGTTCGAAGCGGGGCGAAGTGAATTCGTTATTCCTAGCCACCCGTGGACGTCTTTCGTACAATCTTCAAGCGGTATCTGTAGAGGAACAAGCTTGAGATCTGTACGTGAAAACGGCGTGCTATCAAGAAGAATTTTGACATCCTGTAGTACTTGAAGAGAAGGTCTAGATTGTAGACAAATCGCTGAGCTGGTTTGGAAGCGGAGGCAACATTGGAGAAAAACTGTCTTAGCCTTTGTGCACCGCTGATACTTTGAGCGGCTAGAGTAAGAATGCCTGCTATGCTCGCGGCTGCAGCGACAGCTTTCATGTTACAAAGTCACCATCGTAGCACGAAGGTTAATTACCATTTAGGACCGGTACATTGTAGCAAAGTCCGTCTGGAAGATAGGAACCTGTATTAAACACAATCTGGAGAATACATAGTGTAAAAGTAAGGCTGCTGTCGGTTTCGTGTCATTTGCAGCAGGCAGTACCGACCGGCGACTGGCTCAGACCCAGCAAGTTTTGAGGTAGATTCCAGGGGCATAGTAGAGACTTTGCCTTATGCTCAAGAATCAAAGATTAACATCGAAAAAAACAAATCCAAGTGCGTTGCTCAGGTAGAGCCTCCCTAGTTGCTCGACTCCGGGTACGCCTAGAAAAATTGGGTTCATGGGGGCAGACAAACAGTAAGCACTGCCATGGTTTGCCTAGATACATTATGATACCGTGGGCACATAGCCTGACAATGGGTTATGCTGAATACTGAATGCATACCTTGCTGAAGGTACCTTAGGTGCTTAGGTAGGCACGATGAGGTTACTCTTGAATCGGCAAGGTAGAATACGATCTATGCCTCGGCTATCATTGGGTTGTGGCGGGCTGTGGCGGGCTGTGGCTGGGGATGTGGCTGAGCAAAGGAGTGTGTACGAGTACTTCCGTACTTCTAACGTGCTATGATGCTATCATACGACGAGGCGCCGGACACATCCGGGCATCTGTTCCATCATTCCATGCCAAGAGCGATGTACAGAGAGACATGTCATTCCAGACTCGTGGCCCTTCGTTGCCAAGGTAGATGAGGGTGGCTCAGAGGACACAGTCCGAGGGGGACTGCTGTTGACCATCATGAGTTTTTCCGGATCCCTGGAACAACTGGGCTCGGCATTAGAATATGTACAGCCGAAGCTCGCAAGTCATACACGTCTTGTTGATTACGCAATAATGCTGTCCTTGGCTGTCCTTGGCTGGTCTTGGCTGGTCTTGGAAAGTCTTGGGACTGTTGTCTCTCATGCTCCGGGCAGTGCTGCTAACCCGACATGCCTTGGAGAGCCGCTCACTCTGCCTCGAGGATACTGATCGTATGGTAGGTAGTCTTATCATAATGCGGTAGCAACGAAAGGAGATACCACTGCGGCATAGAGAATTCTCACAGAAGCAAAACAGCTTCATGCAATGATGCAAGAGAGAAGTTCTCACAGGTCTAAGATGATCGCCCCTACCTTAGCCGTTACCTACGATATCCTAGGCTAGTCGTTAGCGTCGGCGCCTTAAGATTTCCGTTCCTCGGACCAGAATCAGACGATTGGCCCGCGTGCTTTCTTCAATACCACAGTAATCTGCTGCGTCTTCGCGCCCCACTGCTCGTTGATGATGGATGATGGCGTCTAGGAAATCCCATGCCCAGCTGGCAATCACGGCAATCATATGGCTGCCAATGGCGCCTATCAATACACTAATCAAACTGTATCACGTTCGAGGCCTTCAATCGGGTCTGGAGGTTCTTGGATACCTTCAAATCCCGGCAGGTGAAGGGGCATCGCCAAGAGGAGGGCTGTGCAGCAATCGCCTTCCTTGCAACGTAGATAACCTTGAATCCTCCTCGACGCCCCCCTTTCATGCTCTCATACAAGTCAACGACGCAGTATTGGGGTAAGGCGCTTGGATTTCGTGCATGTCAATCCTTATTATCTGTTGCTGCCTTGACACTTCATCCACCTTCTCTACGAGAGACCCATCATTGATTCCCGCCCTCTAACACGTCCTTCGTTTCTTCTGACTTTGATATGCATACTAATAATTTATTGGCCCCTCCACTACTTTCTGTTCCTGTGGTCAGTTCTCAACACAAGCTTCCAATTGGTCTTACTTGACTGAATATGTGGCAGCTTGATCAGCACGACTCTGCATCTACAGCATCCTTTGAATCCGATTGTTCTACATTCAAATCCACGGGTGACCACTCCCGCCTCAGTCTCCAAGTCCCATCCTCACCCACAGCAAACTCATTAGGCGGCGACACGTTACGTTCCAGAGCGAGCTCTTTCAATTCGACAGCCGACACCGCGCGATCCAGAACAAGTTCCGATGTCAGAACATTACGTTCGAGGTTTGAAGGCGACGATGTGTCCCCCGAGGAGGCGCTGCGGGCAGACAAATCAAACAAGAAGGACTTTGAGGCGGCCAACAACCCTTTTGCGTTCTCACCGGGCCAACTCAACAAGACACTCAATCCTAAGTCGCTGGCCGCGTTTAGAGCTTTAGGGGGCATTAGAGGTCTCCAGCGGGGGTTGCAGACGGATACCGTGGCTGGGTTGAGCGTGGACGAAACCTCGGTTTCCGAGAAAGTCAGCTTTGAGGAAGCGACAACATGTGCGCATACGACGGAAAAAGGTGTTGCCAGGCTACCTCTAAGACAGGATAGCGCCGTGACGACGCATGAGATAGCAGGACAATATCACGACCGGAAACGAATATTCAACGATAACAGACTACCCGCAAAGAAAACCGCCAGCATATGGAGGCTGTTCTGGAACGCCTTCAATGATCGAATTCTTATAATACTTACAGGGGCTGCACTCATTTCACTTGCGCTCGGAGTTTACGAGGCAGTGGGCCAGAAGAGGAAACCAGGCGAGCCACAGCCGCTAGATTGGGTTGAAGGGTTGGCGATAATGGTGGCCGTTGTCATAGTGGTTTTGGTCACTGGTCTCAACGACTACAGGAGAGAAAAGCAATTTACCGCGTTAAACGCAAAGAAAGATGACCGTCAAGTCAAGGCAATTCGTTCTGGAAAGTCGACGATGATATCGGTTTTCGACGTTATGGTTGGTGATATTCTTCACCTTGAGTCTGGCGATTCTCTTCCCGCCGATGGGATCCTTGTCAGCGGCCATGGTATTAAGTGCGACGAGTCTTCAGCTACGGGAGAATCTGACGCAATGCGGAAGACCGCAGGTCAGGATGTCTGGACGCATATGGAAGATGGAACAGCAACTTCAAAGCTGGACCCTTTCATCATCTCTGGTAGCAAAGTCCTCGAAGGCGTTGGGACCTACCTTGTGACGTCGGCCGGCGTCAACAGCAGCTTTGGCAAAATAATGATGTCTCTGCAGACTGACAACGAGGACACGCCACTGCAAGTCAAGCTTGCCGGTATGGCTAATTGGATCGGTTATATTGGGACGGCTGCAGCTGGGCTCTTGTTCGTCATCCTACTCATTCGGTTTCTCGTTGAGCTTCCAGGAGATACCGAAACTCCCGCCGTGAAAGGGTCGGAATTTTTGAACATTCTCATTGTCGCTATCACCATTATCGTTGTAGCTGTCCCAGAGGGCCTTCCTGTTGCCGTCACTCTCGCTCTGTCTTTTGCCACGAAACGGATGCTCGTGGAAAACAATCTGGTTCGACACCTTCGAGCTTGCGAAACTATGGGCAACGCTACGACGATTTGCTCGGATAAGACCGGTACTTTAACTCAGAATAGGATGACAGTCGTTGCTGGTATGCTAGGTACTGGCACGCACTTCGCCCAAGACATTGGTTCTAGTGAGAAAAACACGGTTTCAACATTCTCGGCTGCATTTCAGCGACTATCGCCCAGTGTCAGGAATCTTCTGCTGCAGTCTTCTGCCATCAACTCTACGGCTTTCGAAGGAGATGTTGATGGAGAATCTACATTCATCGGGTCCAAGACGGAGACTGCCATTCTCACTCTGGCAAAAGAGCACCTTGGGATGGGGCCTGTGGCCGAGGAACGTGCTGGGGTAGAAATCGTGCAACTGATCCCCTTCGATTCCAATCGCAAATGCATGGGAGTCGTGATACGGCTCGCTTCGGGCGACTACCGCTTGCTTGTCAAGGGCGCTGCAGAGATACTGCTTGCGAGGACCACCACCGAATTGATCGATATCTCAAACGACACCCTAAAAGTACAAGAACTGTCTGAGGCCGCCAGGATCCAAGCTACTGGTGACATCAATGCTTTTGCTACCAAATCGCTTCGGACAATTGCCATGGTATTTAAAGATTTCCAGAATTGGCCGCCTCGTGGAGCTCATACCCTTGAAGATGATAATTCTGCAGCTGACTTTGAGGATGTCTTCGAAGACATGACTCTACTCGGTATTGTTGGAATTCAAGATCCTTTAAGAGATGGTGTCTCACAGGCTGTAAAGCAATGCCAAGACAGTGGAGTGATGGTCAGGATGGTCACTGGGGACAACATAGTAACAGCAAGTGCAATTGCAACACAATGTGGTATCTTGAAGGAGGGCGGAGTCGTCCTAGAAGGGTCCAAATTCCGTCAACTGTCTGAAAACGACATGGACGAAATCTTGCCTCGACTTCAGGTTCTTGCTCGGTCCTCACCGGGGGATAAACGAGTTTTGGTGACCAGGCTAAAGCACCTTGGCGAAACAGTGGCAGTCACTGGAGATGGAACCAACGATGGCCCGGCCTTGAAAGCGGCAGATGTCGGCTTCTCGATGGGAATTGCAGGCACAGAGGTCGCCAAGGAAGCCAGTGCCATAATCCTCATGGACGACAATTTCTCTAGCATCGTCAAGGCCATTATGTGGGGTCGATCAGTCAACGACGCTGTTGCAAAGTTCCTTCAATTTCAGATAACCGTCAACATCACCGCTGTCGTCCTTGCCTTCATCTCCGCAGTTGCCTCTCCAGATTCTCATTCCGTCTTGTCCGCCGTCCAGCTTCTCTGGGTAAATTTGATCATGGACACTTTTGCTGCTCTGGCCCTAGCCACCGATGCTCCGACCGAAAAGATTCTCAACCGCAAGCCGACGCCGAAGCGCGCCGCCCTCATTACTACGAACATGTGGAAGATGATTATCGGTCAAGCAATTTATCAGCTCGTCGTTACGTTTGTTCTTTATTTCGCCGGTGCGACTATTCTAGGCTACAACGTCGACGCCAACGGTGGGGTTCTCCAAGCCGAACTCGACACCATGGTCTTCAATACCTTTGTATGGATGCAAATCTTCAACGAATTCAATAATCGACGCCTTGATAATAAGCTCAACATATTTGAAGGCGTACTGAAGAATTATTGGTTCATCGGTATCAATGCGATCATGATTGGAGGACAGATCATGATAGTCTTCGTTGGCGGCAAAGCCTTTCAAGTGGTTAGGATCGACGGCGCACAGTGGGCGATTTGCATTCTGTGTGCCTTGCCTTGTCTGCTCTGGGCCGTGTTACTCAGATGCATACCAGACAGATACGCAGCAAAGTTATTTGGTCTAGTGGGCAAGATCTGGCTTGCAGTCGCTCGCCCCATCTTAAAAGTATTGGCTGTGGTCTTCAAGCCCGTCTCTTGGGCTTGGAAGGCCCTTCGAAGCTCTTTTTTTGCACCCACCAGGCGAGTTCTTCAGCGCACCGTGTCCAAAGCGTTGAGGAGGAACAAGGCGGAAAATACCAAGGCGCCTGCCACAGACGAAGAGAACCCACAACACATGGAAATGGCGAAAATCAGATCTGTACCGGAAACATCGCAGGAGCTGCCACGGCAGGGTCCACCTATTACGTTAACGACTGTAAACTAGCGACATCTTCTCTTTCGGGCTTTATCGGTTGTATAACTATTTGTGATATTATGATCTGGAACAGCATAGCGTTGGCGCAGCATGGAAGAGAGTGAACAGGCGTTGCATTTTTGGGGTGATGTTTGGATTTCTGTTGGGTCAGGGATTGGTATTGCATCATCAGGTCGTTCGTCGTGCATTATGATACCTCATGGTTAGCTCGCTTTGGCATGGCTTGAGCAGGGGGCTGGCAGATTGATTTGCGTATGCAACATATGCGAGAGAAGGGTTTCTGCAACTTGCCGATGCGTGCGACATTCATCTGAGACAAGATCAACCCTTTTACAAAACTATGAATCTCAGTTATCCGTGTCTTGATTCCGGAACACCACCTCCATGCAAGCTGGCGCACGTACCCTTTATTTGCGCATCTCATCTTGACTGTTTGCTGCATGCGTCCACTTGCTTCCTGCAGGTGGGGTTTGCTGTCCGTTGCCGTGTGAGATGAACAGGGAGGGAACAGGTTTGGAAGGCAGACACCTGCTTTATGAAGTGAGAGAGTTCTTTCTAGCCAATCCCAAGGTTCGAGATGGGGAATGTGATATGGAGTAACTAATCTAGAATGTGATCCAAATCATACATATCGTATATGTCGTTCGGAAAAGAGTTGCATCAATGTGACAAGCCGCGAACGTGGCTACAGTGATCGAGATGCCCCTGGATGCAAGCCCTAAAGTAAGTTCCGCGGGCCCCCACCCGCCCCCCGTCCCGCCAGCAGATCTCCGGCGTACTGTACATACATGATGATACAGGTACAGTAGCCAGCTTTGACTGTATCGTACATAAGGTTCTCGCTTCTGGGACACCTGAGAGTAGCCGCATAATGATGCAATGGAACGTCATCACCCTGAACCATCTTCACCATCTTCAATGCACCACCAGCATCCGACTGCAATCAATGGATTAACCCCCCAATCCCTTCGCTTGTTATGAAGCCAGCGTCCCTCCGCCCCTTTCTCCCCCGCCCCGCTCTCCGAAGGCGCCTCCAATCCCGTCCCTACGCGATCCAAACCCCCGGAGCCCCGACCCTACAGGTCTTCAATAGCCACGCCAAATACCTGCAACGAGAGCGTGCAGCCTCTGATCCCGAAGCCAGTCGCAAGGTTGATTATCTCCGCGATGAGGTCGCTTCGAGGTTGTGCGAAAGATTACTTGTAAATCTCCTGCTTGCCTCTCGATCATTACTATCTACGATAATCAATCTGACCTCGTATCCCATCACGCAGGACATCAACCGCTCGTTTCCCCACATCCTCGACCTCGGGGCTAATGCCTGCAACATCGCCCGCGCCCTTACCCTCCCCCCACCTCCATCCCCCGAAACCGTTCCCTCCCCCACCACGTCCACCCCTGCCCCCCTAACAACCCGCTTCACCACCCTCACCTCGGCCGACTGGTCCCCCACCCTCCTCCACCGCGATGCCTCCCACCCCTATAACGCCCTCCTCCCCTCCCACACCCGCACCCCCATCCCCGACCCCGACACCTCCCCACTCCCCTTCCCCCCCCATTCCTTCGACGCCATCCTCTCGTCCCTCTCCCTCCACTGGATCAACGATCTCCCCTCCCTGCTCGCCCAAGTCGCCCGGCTCCTAAAACCCGACTCCCCCTTCCTCGCCGCCATCTTCGGCGGCGACTCCCTCTTCGAGCTGCGCACGAGCTTGCAGCTCGCAGACCTCGAGCGCCGCGGCGGCGTGAGCACGCATGTCAGCCCGCTGGCGGACGTCAAGGATATGGGCTCTTTGCTGTCGCGGGCGGGGTTCAAGCTGCTGACGGTGGACGTGGACGACATCGTTGTCGGGTACCCGTCTACGTTTGCGCTGATGCAGGACCTGCAGGCGATGGGGGAGAGCAATTGCGCGCTGACGCGGGAGATGGGCGGGTTGAGGCGGGAGGTGCTGGTGGCGAATGAGGGGATTTATAGGGCGTTGCATGGGAACAAGGGGGGTGGGGGTGGGGGTGGGGATGGGACGGAAGGGACGATTCCGGCGACGTGGAGGGTCATTTATGTGATTGGGTGGACGCCGGGGGAAGGGCAGGCGCAGCCGCTGGAGAGGGGGAGTGGGGTGGTCAGTATCAAGGACGTATTGGAGGGGCGAACGCCGGGACCTGTGGACAAGAGGTAAGGGGAAGAAGTTTGAGGAGGGTGGATTTATTTAGGTGCGCAGCAGCGGCATTTGTGCCAGCACTCTAAACGGGACCGGGGAGAGGCGAGCGCTCTCCAACATGCAAATTATCAAGAAGCTTTGGGGAGTCCAATATACTCTACAACGGAACAAGAAAATAGAAGTAGTGAATAAATATCCATAACGAACCCACATCCCGAAAGAAAAAAAAACCAACCTTTTCCCTTCCCATCAGCAAACTCCCCAGGCCTATATGCAAACAAAACAAAACAAAACAGAAAGACAAGACAAGACAAGACAAGAGACGAGACTAAGACTAAGACCAAGACCACCATTGGATCGTTTAACAGAGCGTAAAATGTCTAACCAGAAACCCTGCTCTCACCACCACCACCACCACCACCACCAAACTATCGAAGCAGACAAGCCTGGAGCCTTTTGACCCACTGGCGGCTGTAGGTAGGGGTGGTTGTTCACGCATGACATACATACGTCAGTGTATCCACCGTTTTTGTTAGTGTGTTTGGTTTGCTGGGGAGGGTTGGGTGAGGTGAGGTGAGTTGGAGGCGAAGAGGGGGGGGGAGATGGGGATGTTGGGGGATGCTGTTGGGTAAGGTAAGGTAGATATGGTGAGTGTGAGTGTGAGCGTGAGCGGTTGTGGTTATTTAGATGGTGGGGTTGCTGTTGGCGCGAAACAGTGCCTATGCGTGCCCGCATCTCCCTCTACCATTTCATTTACCTCGTCCTTGTGCTGTCGTTTCCCTTGGCCATCCGCTCACCAGCCCCGGACCACCACATCCCCACTCCACCTATATTCTCACTGGGAGACCCCCCCCCCTACACCCAATCCCCTCTCTCCAGCCTCCCCAACCCCATAACCCCTCCCTCAAACAATCCGCCGATCCGTCATCACCCTCACCACAGCCCCCAACCCGGCAATCTCAACGACCTTCTCGTGCCAACTCAGCAGCACGCTCATGGCTTGCCCGCCGCCTTCGCCGCCGCCTCGGGAGTGGATTTGCGAGAACCCGGTAGCTTGGGGGGTTAGAGCCCGCTGTTGGGCGGTAGAGGAGGTGGTGGTGGTGGTGGAGGAAGATTGTGGGGTTGGGGACATGCCTTTGTAGCTTTATTGGGGGAGAGGGGGTTTTAGTTTGCGGGTGGTGTGGGGGGCGGGGTGCGAGGGTGGGAGATGGAGGAACATACAGGTATTTCATTAGGACGTCGAGGACTTCGGTGCCGCCGTCCGAAGCGTAGATGCGGCTTAGCATGGGCGACATGTCTGATTGTTTGATGGATTGGAGGATTTCGACGACGGTTGCGACATGGATGTCCTGGAGGGTTATGAGTCAGTATTGGGTCTTCTCAATAATGCCAGCCCTATGCTCTTCCTTCTCCGCTTACCCCTTTGCGTTGTTGCGGGAAGAGATTGGGGGGCGGGGAGGGAGAGGTGGGACATTGGGCTCACCTTCGCTCCGGTATCCCCACCATACGGCGCGTTTTCCAGCGCTCCCCTCAAAGCGCCTTCGCTATCACCGCCTCGGAGGAGCTGTTTTATCTGGCCTGAGAGGGTTTGAACTTCTTGGGCTGAGACGGAAGGGACGGATGGGAGGAGGGAGGAATTGTCAAAGTTGGCGGGAGAATCTGGGTCGAGGAGGTCAATATTTATGGTCCGCCAATTCGCTGTGGCCATTTCCGGAAAATTATGAGAGGGTAGAAGGTTGGGCGGTGAAAGAGCGGGTGGGGGGGGAGGGGTGGAGTTGATCGGTGACAGTGGGGCGGGGGCGGTTTGGGGGACACCGAGGAAGCTGACAAATGTCAAGGGAAAGAATGATTGCCTCCAATGGTGACGGGGATGGTGACGGGGAAGAGGCAAGCCGTCGGAAGATTAGGAATTAGAGGATCGAAATGGTGGGGATGACGACCTGGGTTTCACTTGGCTGCGGCTACGGCGCGCTACTACGCCGTCCACGCACAATCAATGTGAAACCCTAACCCTCAATCCTCATCCCCTTTCGTTTTCGTTCTCAGCCTCCAAACAAGGCACACACACGTCTGTGTGCTACTCATACTCAGCCTTCACCTGCGGCACATGTCTGTGCATGCTACGTTGCTTCACACTGGAACGCTGACGGCACTGGCACAGGACGCCCAGGGTTATCAAAGCGGCGAAACAAATGACGCAAAGTCGCTCTCCGGCTCCACATTGCGAAATCTTCCTATCAGTTCCACGATTGTCGTCCGCGTAAGCTGAAAGCCTGCAGGCGTGGTCTTGTCAGCTTTCTAGAACATATGTATTCTATAAGGCTGCAGATTGCACATGGCCATGCCATTATCGGATCTCCCTGCACGATAACGTTATCATGCCATCACATATTGACTCTCTTGCGGAATGCTTCTCTGTGTAACTGTGTTGTCACCTTGTATAGCGTAATCGGATAGCGAGAAATAAGAACTGGAACCCACTCACGTCAGGCGCTGCAGTCAGCATGTGAGTGACTGCTAGATACGCGGTGACATAGAATAACTGGGATATGAACGCTGAAGAAAAGACAGCCCAAATGTGGAATTATCCGCGAGACCACGACGCATTTGGAGGATACAATACCTAGCTTGGTAATCATAAGGGGTGGAGTTGTCGGTGACACGATAGCAAATGAATTAAAATAGTATCTACCTTAGAATCATACTTACTTTCTTTCCGACTGTACGGTACGGTACGGGCTAGGTAAGGTAGTACTCTACTCTAATGATTTTGGCCTTGGAAAGTCCACGTGGCAACCACGACGTTGGTGCAGACTTGCAGTTCGTCCCTGACCCAGCGCTGATGGCGGTGCGAATCGTTGCAGCTGACACTGCATTACCGTCAAGCCGCTAAGGAGATTAGGGGAGTCAGGGAAGGAGGGGATGGAAGGAAGGAGGGAAGGAGGGGCCGGACCGGGGAGCAGAAACCGATCGACTCAGCAATTTCCAGAAATAACATTAATACAACAATAATTATATTTTATATTTTTAATTTTTAATGGTGATGTAGAATTAAATGAAAAGCTTCGGAGGATGGATGGATGGATGGATGGATGCCTGGTTGTACCTGTACCTGCTGCTTTCGTACTTCGTATTTCCTTGGGTGGTGTTGCCAGTGTTGAAGGCATAAGGTATCTGAAACCGATGCATCGTACGCTTGCGCTTGCCTGCGTGTACATGGAGATTTGAGCATTGCAGGATGCACACCAGATGTGAGATCCGACGCTGCCACCCTTCCAGAGCCTTACCGAATGCGTCTCGTGCATGAGACAATGGGAATCATCAATCAAATCTGAGATCTCGGATTTCAACCACGGTGGGTTGTCATGCCATCTGCCAAGACAGGTGTTCGGACGGAAAGGTACATACCTACAGCCTACCGAGTATCTCACACGGAGAGTGAGAACTTGGGTTTCAAAGCGCCGGGACGGCTTCCGGCCGCTGGGACACGCACGACACGGCAAGGAGCATCGGATTGGAATCTGGAGATTGGACATTTGGAAACAGCCAAAGACTTACTCTGTAGAACAACAGTTGTAGGTATCTACATACCTTCGAACGCTCATTAGTCTTCATCCTATTTGTGGCTTTTGCCGTTGTACTGTAGTTTCTGATTGGCCGACTCGGAAGTGCCATTAACGCTTTTTCTCGCTTCGGCGCAAGTATTTCCATGCTAAATCCGTACTGTAGTCTGTAGTAGTAGGAAGTTATTATATCTCTCATTGCACCCTTTGCTACTGTTGGAACTGGTTATGGTACATGGTACATGTTATCTGTGCGACGCATGGGTTATATGCGCCCCGGACAAGCATTACCTTACTGATAGGTTCTGCTTCCAAGCCATCAGACAAAGCCTCGACAGTATGAGTCAATGATTCTCATGACAACAACAAGTAATTGGTATTTTGATTGATTAGGATCGCGACGATTTCCACTAATGGTCCATCCTCCGATGGCTCGTTACTCTCAGATTGGGACGCCTTGCCACCCACTTACGAACATGGCAGTATTGTGATCAATCGGGTTCTGCAACGGACGTTCCGATTTCAAGACAGCAACGGGCAGTAAAGCACCTAATAATCCGTCGGTTAAGGCAAGGTATGGTCCATGGAGTAAGCACTTTAGTCTCAGTCGCGGAAGAGCTCCCGAAGCCGAGACAGAAGTCTCTTTCATTCTAGTGTGCTTCTAGCATTTTCCCAACCCGATGGTCGGATGGTTACGAGGATTACATAGATTCTCCCTTAGTCCTGACGGTTGGGTACTTTAGAGACTGGGTACGGAACAGTAGCCGTGCAATCTAGGGGAAGTTCACCAAGGCCAGGGGTGGTGGAAGTGTCCGGACAGGCAGCGCTGCGTCGCATTTGAATTTGGAGATTATCATCAGGCAATAGGAGTTTAAAGGAGTCAAAACAGGGCACCGGGCACCGGGCACAGGCACAGGCACGGGCACAGGCACAGGCAACAGTGCACCGGAAAAGCGAAATGTCTGACCGCACGTTCCGGCGCAGCTAAGATGAGAAGTATCATAATAAAGCCCAATGGCTTGGGTATCATTGCGATCACTCAGCCACACATCAGAACGTCTCCGTAGTGGTGGAGGAGGAGGAGGAGTCATAATCATGACGGAATCAATGTATGACTGACTATGTAGACTATGTAGACTGACTGCTGGTCGTACAGTACCTATCTGGTTCTGCAATTCCGGGATTGATCGAATTCCGAAAGGAAGGTCATAATCATACAGAAACGGATGGAAGTAAAAGTAAAAATAAAAATAAAAGTAAAAATAAAAATAAAAATAATACTTGCGTGAATTATCATATCACTCACCTTAGTTTACTACTCGTACGTACCTAATGATGTATCCAATATTCCCATACATACTACCTTACGGAATACACTACCTTACCGAACACATGGGTCAAGCTTCATGTACGATGATCGTTATTCCAGCCAGGCCATGCTTTCACTGGGATCTGGATGAGCCGTCTTGCCTTGGTGGCTGCACCAGTGCACCCTGGCTGGGGGGGCTGCTGCAGGTACACGCTGTGGTACAGGGGGGGGAGAGGTGGGAAATCCATCCCTCCATCCCGACCGTTCACCTTTTCATCTTTGCGACCCGCTAGACTTCGAACAACAGGGCATCCGGTGCCGCATTAGGCTGTGACAAGGGCGTACAGTGTTGGCAATAGGCTCTTGAAACGTCTTTCATCCTGGTCTGCCACACCCTTTGGGCTGGGAATGGCATTTCTGAGAGCCAGGAGGGCGGGTTTATGTTCTGCGTCATCGTATCACTTATTTCCACACCAACACCAACTGAGCTCGGAATAATCATTATAATCATAATCATAATCAACGCTTGTCACAAAGGGATATGGTATCATAACTAGATCATACGTAGTAGTGATCATTTAGGGTCTGAGAGCAAGAGACTGAAAGAAAAAAAGAAAAAAAGTCTCGGTTGTTCAAGGGGTGCCGGCATGCCAATTCCAAAATAATAATATATCACTCCCCCGTCGGATACGCCCTACAAACCTCTTTCATGTCACTTCTTCCCTTCCTTGCATGATATGTGTCTTGTTGCTGGCAATAGATAACACACGTTCTCTCCCTCTCCCTCTAATACACACTCCTTCCCTATATTAGGCCGACGTACTGTGCATCTTGAGAAACGAATCGGGTGCCTACGCAGTCATCCCAAAGGCCTTGTTCGATTGCCTTGAAACGGAACATTCTGCCGCTGAGTCTGCCTCGAGACCTTACCGTGCATACCTCAGGATTCAAAATCCATCTCCGCCTTAAATCCCTGGATTCCTAACAGGAATACTTTCGTACTCAGCAGTGAATCTCACCTGCATCTGCACCTCCCCGGGAAAGAAGCGCTGTCACCATCGCAGTTCAGCTGCACTTACGAGGACGTCGAACACAGCCCTAATCTATTTGTGAGTCAGTCAGCGCGGCGCGATTCATCTTAGCAATTATTATATATCCCCTTCCCATCTTCTACCGTCCCAGCTTTCTTCTCTAGAACACATGCTTACTGTCGCCCCCAGCCCATCCGACGCTTTTATGATCATCAGAGAGACCACACTGGCAAACATGGGACGAGGCGCATACGACACCACTGGAGTGCCAAAACCACAACCACCGAAACCTCGATAAATACGATGGGCTCCAAGACTGCTCGAGTCACTGCATACGACTGTTGGCCGTGTCAATCCTCGGCGACCTGGCTACCGCTTCGCTCAAAGCAGCCCAGTGGCTCTGGTGGTTCTTGGAGAAGGGATGAGTGACCCCCCCCGCAAAGTACGTACTTTACCATGCAGTCTATAATTACACTTTTACGCCCTTGCTAACCATATCCTGGGTAGACTTATTATTCATCCGCACCACTCGCCCTCGATTCACAATGCCCGTCGCCCCAGCCTTCGGGTTCCTACCACGACCACCACTTTCCTTTCGGTTCTTCTGGCGTCTGATAGATTGTAACAACACCTCGGTCTACACTGTACCACCACCAAATTTGCGATACCCAGCGACTTGCACCATTGAGCGACATTTCCAGCTTTTCGACATCGTCCAGCATATTCGGTTTTCCTGGCCCACTACGAATTTCCTTGCATCGGTACCCAAAAAGTCTTTTCGGAGTTCGACTAGACCACACAGGTTGGGATTTGGGGAGATAAACAACATAGATTATTCAGACTTCACAGTCATTTGAGATCGGAACGCCTGTACAATAGCTCTGCTTCGTTTCTTTCGTGGGTTCTTGGGCATAGCTTTTCTCACCGCGCTGGTTCTTGGCTTTGCTAGGTGCATAGGGACTTGGGAGAAGCAAAGCAGGGCAGGTCCCGGGGGATTCGGCCATGATCGGATTTAACTTCGTGCGCTTTTAGCTCATGCATATAGAATTCGACATCTGCTTTCATCCTGTCGCGCCTCTCTTCTGGGTGTGACTCGATTGATCCGATGACCGACTAGCAATACTAGCGACTGGGGGTTTCGATTGGTTTGCACTGCACCGAATGCCCATTTACCTTATTGCCAAAGTACGATGTCATGCACATGTAGCCGCCTAACGTACCAACGTACTAAAGTACTAAAGTATCTAAGTACTTAGGTTTCGTAGGTACCTTTTGCCTTTAAGGGAATCGCGCTAAACCATATTTGGACTAATCATTATAAAGGAATCAAGGGCGCTGGGCACAACGCCAAAAGGTTGTCATAAGGCAATCAGGCAAATACTAATTCACTCGTATCATTGAACTCTTTCATTGGAGTTTTGAGAAGAGGACTGGAACGCCTTGTAGGTGCCTAAGCCCCCCGTCTGCGAACCCCTATCGCTCAGCTCCGAGGTAATCAACGCCATCCTGAAACTATGGCCGACTCTACAGCTGCAGCACCAAAGCCGAGCAGCAGTGTCAAGCTTGTCCTACTCGGCGAAGCCGCGGTAGGAAAGGTAATACCATCCACTCAAACTCTTAAGGCAAGAGGTTGACGTGGGGCCATGTGCAGTCCTCCCTAGTTCTCCGCTTCGTCAGTAACGACTTTCAAGAAAACAAAGAACCCACGATCGGTGGTAGGTTGCAAGATCTCATTGCGCTTCCGTAGTGACCTTGTGCTAAACCGTGCACAGCCGCCTTCCTGACTCAAAAATGCAACCTACCGCATCGTACAATCAAATTCGAGATCTGGGATACGGCCGGTCAAGAACGATTCGCCTCATTGGCACCTATGTACTACCGTAACGCACAATCCGCCTTGGTCGTCTACGACCTTACGAAACCCACCAGCCTGATCAAAGCCCGCCACTGGGTCGCAGAACTCCAGCGGCAAGCAAGTCCGGGAATTGTCATTGCGCTAGTTGGGAATAAACTCGATCTGACAAATGAGGATAGCTCAGAGGGGAACACCGCCGACGATGGCGATGAGGAACCGGCTGACAACGGCGAAGAAGCTGAGGAAGATGGCGATGCGAGAAAAGTAAGTACGAAGGAAGGAAGGGAATATGCAGAGGAAGAGAGATTACTATTCTTCGAGACCAGTGCAAAGACTGGTGCAAATGTGCAGGAAGTGTTTACAGCGATTGCAAATGCTATACCGGAAATCCAGATGAAACCATCAAGAGGTCCGGGTGCGACCGGTCAGGGTCAGACTGCATTGGGAGCAGGGGCGGAGAGGGTGAATCTTACTGGGCCTCGAGGAGAAGCAGGAGCAAAAGATGGATGTGCATGTTAATTGGAGGCAGCAGAGCAGAGCAGGTCAGGTCAAGGACCGATTTACTGGGATATCGGTGTTATGGAGTTGACATGCAGCCGTGCTCTGGTTTATGTAAGACCTTGTTAATTTGCAGTTGTTCAATTCTCTCACAAGCTAGGTAGCCATGATGGTTGACTTGTTTGTGCATTACTCCATTACTCGCGTCGTTGATGCTAAAGTATTTTAGTATCATCCAGTGTGATGTGAAGAACTTCAGGCTCCGAACGCTCCATAGGACCAGGCTATTCAGAGACCTTCAATACCGAAGGCGCTTCTGCTGTGAAGAATATTGCCGCCGTCACGTGCGATATTGGCTCTTGACAATATGCCAAGAGAAGTTCTATCTAACATTCACACGCGGTTGTCACAGTTTGAGCAAGTTATATCCGCATAAATCTCAAAAACCCCAAGAGTTTTCTTCATTGTGTTTTGTCGTCAGATAATTCACAGGTCAATAACGTTGTAATGAAACAACACCTTGCGATCAGGAGAGTTGGTAGAGTAGAACGGCGACAAGCCTACAACATCTGAAGATGGGAACCATCAGATCAAGCGGAATGAACGACGAGCCAAACAGGTAGGGGTTGATCTTGGATTCAGCAGAGTCATTGCTGATATGCTTCACCAGCGTTACCCCCTGTATCAGGGGGCATATTACTGATATCGCCATGTGTCCTACTTCTGGTCAACGTGGCCAAGGACTCGCAAGATTCGACATGCTGGCTTCGTTGCCGTTTGAGTTGGTGTTCCAGGTGGCAAACCACCTAAACCCGGTGGACCTGATATCTGCCAGGAGAGTATGTCTATCCTAGAATGGAAACCGCAACCCTGCTCCGGCTACGCAGTTGCCTACCCAAATCTTCCTAGCACTAAAGCTTTGATTCAAATTCCTCAACTTTTGCTCTCTACTTTCTTCAAGCTTACTAACACCGCTATCGCAGGTTTCGAAGCCATGGCGACGCCTACTTTCATCTACCGAACTCTGCAATGCAGCGCTCTGCTATCACTTTCCTGGCCAGTTCGCCCTGCAAACCGCACAAGTCGTTGATCCCGCGATTGCTCTGTTCATTGCGGCCAAGCGTTTACACGCCTTTAAAACTGGAAGACCAGTCAAGAAAGCATCGTACAAGTACACCCACGGGGCCATTCCTTTCTTTGCAGGCAACTCCTGCGGAGTGTTCGCCGACTACTTCCAAGGCAAGATAGCTTGGAATGAGGGACCGATTATCAAAGTCTGCTGCCTGGAGACTGGGATCGTAGTAGATTGTTTCTGTGAACGTACGATGCGGATCTGGCATCTGAAACTTTCCGATCGGCTTGTTGTGGCGGTCACATATGATGGGTGAGGGGTGCTATATTTCTATTCAGTGCCATATCTTTGCTTCTTTGCTTCTATGCTCATGTTGCCTCGGTCATCTGTCCAGTTGGTCTTCGAGTTGCCTAGATTTATCTATGCCTGGCCCTACGTTGCTAATTCTCTCCTATACAGAACGTGTTATGCCTACGACCAAATCACTGGAGAAGGATCTAGCATCGCTCTTGGGATGGCCACGATATCATGGCTTGCTGTACGCGGACTGGACGTCGCCTTCCGCTCAAACCAGAGAATAGAGCCTCTTGTGGTCTGGCATTTCGGAGAGCAAAACGTGAAAGCGATAGACACTGTACCTTACACAGGACCTCTCTTGTTCCATCCCAAGCTGGATATTATCGAGGTCTTTTACCTAAAGAAAATCGAGAGAGGTTACTTTGTAGGAAGATGGATCGCTTTCAATTACGGTGATCTCATTGCCATGTCCACGCGCGAAGTCCACGAGAAGACTAGGTCATGGAGCTCCGGCAAATACAGCGCAAGGGTGAAACGCCGCTCCGTCGAAAAAAGTATGATCCCTGGTGCCGTCGTCTTGAACAATATCGATAGCGGGCCGTACCAATTCATCGATGGACTCTTCTTCGGCCTGAGTAAGCATATTTTCGGGTTGTTTACACCTAAGCTAAGCCTAATTATGAGTTCTGAGACATGTTTATGGAGTACATACACTGCAAACGTGCTTCGTACCTCATGAACTTATTCTAAAAGAGCAATGCTAACTCGAGACCTTGTAGTCCCCCTTTGGAGCTCGCCCATCCGGACTGCGAAACCAACATACGAGAATCAGGTCTCCTACATGCATAACGGGACTATGTACATCGCCAGCGGCGATCCAACAGATCGCGAGCCCATCATGGTCCATGATCTAACCAAACAATCACCAACAAGAGTAGCCGAGGTGTCGGAAATCTTCTACGGTCCTCTCCAACGCGGTGGCTACAGCGGGCCGAATGGAATCATGGATCCGTCTGTTTTCAGAGCCGCGCTGATGGGGGACGACAAGTTTATGGTGCAGGTTGGGCATACCAACATCAACGTGTGGGGTTTTGATGAGAATGTTCCTCTGGCGAATGAGATGGTGGAGTATGGGCAGGAAGTCAAGAAAAGGGCGGAGAAGCGCGCGAGGAGGAGGGAGTGGGATGCTGTTGAAGCAGGGATACGGGAGTTTTCGGGGGAACCATCACCGGTGAGGTCGGCGTCTCCGAGTTCGTCGATGCGGATCTCGTTGGTTTCGACCCGTCGGTCGTCTGCGTCTTCGGCGCCGTCGTCTATTTCGAAGATTCCGTCGTCGGTAATCATCCGCCCTCCTGAAATACCCAACCAGAAGCCGTGTCGGGAGAGGAAACATCGCCGCTTTTTCAGCAAGACGATGAAAACCTCCCCAAAGACAGACGGTGCAGATATTGGAAAGGGGCAGCCCGGCAGAAGCAAGCTCAATCTTCGACGAGGTATCTACAAACTTGTGGTCAAAGCGGTGGGTCCGATCTTGTAATGTCCTGATACACCAGCTTCGATTTCTTCTCTGGATGGCATATACTGTCGATATCGTGCATAAAGAGAGGTATTTGAGATACAATAGCTAGGGATTTGGATGGAACTGGAGCTTGTGCATGGATAGGATAGTCATGGATAGGATATTATGATTTGAGAGAAGGGATTTAGGTATTGGTTCGTGAGTCAGGCTGGGAACGAGAGCTTGGTATCTGGCTTGGGGGGAAGTTGCATGTTGCTCAGGATACGAATACCAGAGGAATTTTGGACAGATCAATTGTTGCGGAGTGCTCGTTTGCAATCAATTCATCAATTCGAGTATCGCATTCGCAATCCAGGACTTCCTCGCCCAGCATACTTTGGGCAACAGCACTATCCCCCCTATTTCCCTTCCTATCACGACTTCCTCTCCGTCACTCCGCTCCCTTTCCCCTCACTTCAATTCGTAAGTAATCAAACATAACATTCCCTGATCTAGGCTTACGGGAAGCATGCTGTTCCCCGTTGTCGATATGCACAAATCGTCCAGTCAAAGCAGTGCACACCTTTCCTTACTTCGAAAAGTGCCACCTATGTGCCGCTCTGGCTCATCGGTCCAGACAATCGCCCCACCCAGTCACGGTAGCCTTGCAAGGCATTATCGTCACCCTAAACTTCCCATATCCCGTGGCCATACATACGTCGAGTGCGACAACGACCTCCAAGCCCATCTCTCTCTTTCCAAGTTAGCGATTGGAGCTTTTCGAGAAGTCTCTCAGGCACGACTTGACATTCCTGTCTCCCCGTAGTGTGTTTATGCTGGTAATAACCCTTCGTAGTTGTCAACATTACTTCGTTGGTCCGGGCAGGACTTTTGGGACATGTGAACTGTAGTTCTAGTGTCTATGTAGGATTATTGTTATTGCCCATGAAGGGGGACTTTGAAAGGTGTTTACGCCGTCTGGTATGACGGATTTCGTACAGTACCTTCAACTTCAAGTCATCTTTTGACCTCCTGGGAATGGGTACGGGGGTTAGGGTTTGCCTCAGTATCTCAGACGTAGTAGATGGAGCTAAGCCCCTTTAGGTTAGCTTCTTTGCTTACTACAAGTAGATGGAACTTAGGTACGTAGTAAGCAAGGCAGCTAACCCAAAGGGACTTAGCCGCACCGCTTACCCGAAAAGGTGTAGCGCAGCTGGCCCTGAAGGGGCTTAGTTCCATCTACTACCTCTGAGATCCTGAGGCAAAAAGACTGACAACTTCCCACAAACATCTCTGTGCCATTAGCTTCAATCCCCATTCTTCTCTCCCCTGACCACAAGGGCATGGCACTCCTCCACGGCGCCACCCCCCCAGCCATGACCACACCCACACCCCCACCCTCCACCCCCAACGCCACGGACCCCCAACCCACCCCCCCACCCACCACACCGCCCACCCTCTTCGCGCCCCGCTCCCTCAAACAATTCACCCTCTTCCTCGCCGGCGCCTCCTTCTTCACCCTCTCGACGCTAATAACGCGGCGCGCGCTCCTGCGCCGACGCCTCGCCACCTTCCCGTCCTTCTACCACCCCTCCAACGCGCCCCCGCGGCTACCCGTCAACGGGCCGCTCGAAGCCGTCGAGGCGCTCAGCCTCGCGACGGTCAACGTCAGCAGTTTCATGATGATGATGGCGGGGGGGGGGTTGTGGGCGTGGGATATTAGTACTTTGGAGGATCTGCGGCGGAAGGTGCGGGGGCGGTTGGGGATTGAGGCTGGCGAGGGGAGGGAGCAGGTCGCCGAGGAGGAGTTTGAGGAGTGGTTGGCTGGGGTGCTGGAGAGGAAGGAGAGGAAGGGGAGGGAGGGGAGGGAGGGGTGATGGTGGGGAGGGGAGAAGGGAGGTTGGGGTTGAAGGGTGGATTGTTCTTGGTGTGGAGCTGTGGGTTCTGTGCGTTGGCATTTTTCTCTGATGCTCTGGATTAGAAGCTGTTTGCTTGTATATACCCAGTATTCGAGTCCGAGACGGAAAATTAGAGCGTGATTCCTATTCTGCAATCATAAGATGATGCATTTGCAACGAAGAAACCTAGACTAAACAAAGTTTATCGTCGTTGTCGGCTTTCTAGTGATGAGGCTGGCTGTTCTCTTCTCCGAGAAAGCGGCGGTGAGACCTGTTCTCCAATGCGTTTGTTGTGGGACGGCTTTCATAACGAGCAAGGGCTCAACGTCAAAATCGGAGAGACTTTGACCTTTTGATTTTTCCTTGTTTCCTACTTCATCCACAACAGAACCAAACGAGGCCAATGACACTATCAACCGAAGATGCACAGGAGCCTAAAAGAGCACCAATCTCCTCTCCTCCCGGGAACCCGATGGCCGAATATCGTCGCTATCTAACCAAGCCACCACCTCAACATTCCTTCAATAACAATCAAGCCCCTTCTTTCCCGGCCCATCATGCCGTTGGCGTCACAGCAGTCGCACGAACCGTAAACATCATCGTCGTGGTCCTGGTCGAAGATGTTGTCGTTGTAATTGTTTCATCGCCTGATGCCGTTCCAACTCCTCCTGCCGATACTACACTCGGTGTTGCCGATGCTCCAGCGGATGTTGTCGGCAAAGAGGACGTACTCGTCACCAGAGCGATCAGGACATCGAAGTTACTAGAAGTAGTGCTCCAGCTCGTTGAAAGATCGCCGAAACCGCTATTATAGTCGCTCAAGACATCCTCCCAGCCCGCGATCCAATAGCTTGTTATTGTGTGGATTCTATTGGCGGTAGTGCCATTGTCATTATGGTTGGCGTGTGGAGCAGCAGTTGGAAGAGAAGTATATCCATGATCAGTGCTGAACGTGACGGACTGATCGCAAGCGGTGATAGGGATTGGGGACGCGGCGAGGGGAGAGAGCGTAGTGTGACAGATAGGGGTTAGAGTTGGGATGTACGATGTGCATGACAACAGAGCCGGGGCGGTAGCATCAGGAAGGGAGAAGTTGAAGTAGAAGGGATAGTCTGCTGATGGGATATGGCGCTTGATGGGAGATCCGGAGATGACGGCCGTTACGATCGGGGCCGAGGTAGTAAGGTTGGAGACTCGAGACGAATTGACCGACGACGCTGACAATGGTGGTATACTAGTGAGAGGAGGGCAGTCTGTTGGTTGGGGGATGTAAGAGGTTACGAGCTGGGATAGAGCAGTGATCGGAATAGGGTCAGCCGATGGGGATGGCGTGATGAAAGTGAGGACCGTAATTGTTGAGGTGGGCAGAGGAGTCTCATAGTTCTCGAAGACTGTTGAGGTGGAGGCTGCTCGCGGTACAAATCTTAATTTCTGCCCGGCAGCGCGTCGATCTAAGCTGAGATCAAGGGGATCATCTCGTCGAGGAGCAGCTTGGATTAGATGCGCAACCAGGAAGGGAAACCCTACCAGAAGCCGCATCTTGTGGTTGATTCCGATGCAGGTACGTTGCTTTTGAGATATTCTTCACAGACATTCCTGCCGCGAGTCAACAATGTAAACATTCAGGTTCCCTTACATGGACTCGGGAATGGCGATTACGCGACTGCATTTTAGCTAGCATATTAATTGCTAAAAGCAAAGGCAGGTACCAGACATTGCTACAGAGCGCCATGATCATGGGCTCTGCAAGATCGCGTCATGTACTGGAAGTTAAGAGACAGTGCTGGGGTATCAGGGTATCTCACTAGAAAATGTACGAACCATAAGTCATAAGCTGAAAAGCAAAAGGACGAGAATAGCAACCGAAATTGATAGTATCATTGCAGGTCTCATAAGACACCATCGCTCGGGTTCCACTGATGGTCGTAGTCAGGTGAAAATCCTTGTCATTGCTCCTCGTGCGAGATCAGACCATCCATCTCACTCGAAACAGGGTACATGGTGGTCATGTTGGGGGAGGGAAACGAAGTCGGCACTTGGCGGGGAGGTGAGAAGTCGTCATAAGCAGCGTACATTGGTGGTTGAAAGTATGGGTTGTCGGGCTGCACACCTGCGTAGTAGCTGGCGTCCGGGAAATGCGTCGAACAGCTCTGCGTTGCGGGTACATTTTGAGGCAGAGCTGTGGTGGCGAATGGGTTCTCTATCCCGTCTGCCGGGTTGAACGCCGGCGTCGGCAAGCCATTGACGGTCAAACTCATCTTTGGAGCAATTCTTTGTAACAGGTCGTTGCATAGTCTCCATGCCCGTTGCGCAGCTACGTTTTCCGACGACATGCTCTCCAACCAATGAATCGCTTTTTTGGCATTCTCCAGGACTTCTTCCGCTTCGAAGGGTAGGTGTTCCGAGTGAAAGGATAATTCAAGCATCAAGACCGTCACGGCTTGCACAAGATGGTGAATTATGCACCACCAAGGAGCGACTTTATAGAGACCTATGGGATTTGGCTCTTCTGGAAGCATCTCCATCATATCTCTAGCTGCATGCACACAATTGACTGCAGCAGAGCGGTTGAAATGGAAGGATTTTCTAGACTCGTTCGGGATTTTCTTATCTAACCTACAAAGGCAGGGCCGATTGATTATCATAAGAGTGCTGTAGTAGAAGAAGCCCAAGCTCATGCGCGGACGGACGAATTGCTGGTCTCGCTGCTTCTTGGTGAAGTCAAATACCGATGGCAACTCGGATCTCCATTGCTCCAGCTTGGATTCAAGAGTACCGATAATGATTTGTATTCCTTCCCATGATTCGGAGATAGCACTAGCACGATACAGCCGATCCAAAACTTCGTTGGTGAGGATGCTCAGCTTTGTGTGATAGAGAAAGTACATTGCATGGTTGGGGGGTACTCCTCTTATATTCTCGCTTCCCAAATGGTGGGATGTGGGCGAGAAGGAGTTTGCTGGAGATGTCCTAGCTCTCGTTGATGAAGTGGTGGACGATGGTGTGGATACCGTGTCCTGGCCGGAGGAATAGCGCCGAGAATTCGAAGCAACATGGGCCAGACCCTCTTTGTTGAAAATGACATCTTCATCAATGGGTAACGGTAGCGGGACAGTACAGTCGCTTCCAAGGACTGACGTAGGGCGCCCGGTCATGACTGCGGCCATGCGTTCAGTGGAACACAAAGCCCACCAGACTCGGTGTCGAATTTCTTTGGACGATTCATTCACCTTTTTGTTCTCGTTCCGAAGGTTGAGACCAAGAGTGATGGCATGTCGAATAGCAATACCGCTGATGGACCATGATCTTTATGCCCTGTTAGGTTCAAGGCTGTTTCGAATGAAGGAGTTGCATACCGGTTAATGTGGTTAATCGCCATGAGATAAAATGCCATGAGCCCTGCAATCTGCACTCTTTGGAGTTCCGCATGACCCAAAATTGTCTCTCCATTGAACCCAAGCATACGAGCCCTGGTGAAATATATCAGGTGATCCCTTTCATCTCCCCTCCATTCGGCTTGTACCAGGTGCGAGTACTTTGCGGCAATGGCGAAGATCAAATTCAATATCGCCAACCAATTGTGGCCGGTGTTGATCTTATCATTATCGAGAAAGGTCTGCACCTGATTCGTGAAGGTAACTTGGCCGATGATGGGAAATGCAGGATGAACGGTATCGACATAGCTTTGGTAAAGTGCATATGCGGTGTGCTTGGGTGGAATCTCGAAGGGGTCGACTTGATCCGGGATGAGCACATCAAGATCATCGCAATGGTACGTTGATTCACTAACTGGTGGATTGCTTTCGGCGTTGGTGTAGATGGTGTCGTTCCAGTGGTGCAGTCCGTGCGCAAATGATAGCGAGGCTTGTCCGCCGTCAAGAGTCGGATGATCCTCGTCTTCGCTACTTTCCGAGCCCAACCGGGCTTGTCTTTTCTTCAGCTTCTGCATCCACGTAACCTCTGCACTTTTACCCATGAAACCGGTTGCCCTAGTAGCCGCGCTTCGATTGTAGTCCTCGCTGATACGATCGACAGAACCCGTGGAGCCCACACGAGCGGTTACCTGGCTTTCACCATGTTTTCCGTCACTGGATTCCCCCAAACCTCCCCCATCCCTTTCTGCTATGTTCACGTTCTCAACCGGGGGTCCATCTTCATCATCTGGCGTTGATCCCTTTTATTGTTTGTTAGGACTCGAAACATCATGCGGTCGCACATGGCTTACACTTTCCAATGCCTTTCGGATCAACCTTTGATCGGACATGTTTACTCGGTGACTAAGTTCTTTTAAGAGTTTTTCGTACTCTGCAACTCTACTAGCCATGGTTCCAAACTCTCTATGAAGTGTCAGCCTTGACCCAAGTTACGGCTGCGCAGCGCCAAGTCACTTTTTAGTTCTGTCACGTTTCCCGTCCGTATAGACGCAATTGATCCGGAAGTCTTCACAGTGTTTGCATACTGGTCTCTCTCCACTGCATTTCGTCTTCCTGTGCCTACAAGGCTCACAGGCGTGGCTAACGCGGTGTTTGTCCCCAACCATAGAGGATCCTCCGACAGAGGCACCCTCACTGCCACGACGCAACCGAGGTATGGCGATCTTCCCAACATGTTGTTGCGTGGCTCTGGGATGTTGAGGAACTGTCGGGATCTGGAATGATGCAAGTGGACTATGCGTCAGCGTCGATGGCGGTGGTGGTGGATGCTGCGTCGGTTGTAAACGCCGATTCAGGACGTCTGGCGAAGACATGGGAAGTTTTCGTTTGCTAGGATGACTCAATTCCGCCGGATTCTTTGTGAGATTTTTGCGGCCATCGGACATTGTGAACGAGGATTCCCTAAGGATGGTTGGTGAGTCGACTCATTTGACGGTGACAGAGCTTGCTGGGCGACTTGAGTGGTGAACACAGCGACTGGCTTACCCTTCGGACCATAGCGAAAGTATATAACAATCCTGCGCGGGTTACCTTCGGTAGGTTGCTGGAAACAGTAATCTATCTTGCCGCCCTTGCCACTGGCTGTCTCCTTTTGGCTTTGCTCATCGCAAGGCAGCTTGGGACAATCTTAGGTGATCAGCATTTGAAGGGTAGAAAGCGAGCAGGGGGCGCAAGTGATAATCTTGGAGGACATTGGGCCTACAGTCACAGGTGGAAGATGGAAGATGGAAGTTGCTTTCCCGAAGACAGATCTGCGACTACCTACCTAAAGTACACTTTACCTACTTTACTCCGTGGTACTGGACCCTAATGGTCCCTGCGTCGGTAAGGGAGGGCGATGCAGGCAGATTTATGAGATCAAAGGGTGATGAGAGCTACTACGTGCGGCTATGGGAAGAATGTGAAAGGGTAAGGAACCATCATGGTGGGTAGAAGGTGGGAAGTGGGCATTGATTACTGTACGGAACACTTCACCATTAAGGTATTGGGCCGTGGCGCAGGGAGATGCTTCCGGGCAAAAAGGCATTCTAGTCAAACATGGGGAATTTTCGAAATTCGCATTTTATTGACATCGTCTGCACTCTGGCGATTTTGTTCCATGGACAACAATACAATATCGTTTTTTATGCAGGTGATGATGAGTATCGAAACTAGACAACAGGGCTAAACCGCAGAATCGCGGTGCAGTCACACATTTATTGTCGCTGGCGGCGGAGGTTCCTCCGCAAGGCCCATATCAATTGAGTCCCACGATGATTAGTCACGTCCGCTAAAGATCCATCTTAGTCTACTTGAGGGAAGGTCGAGGGTGCTTTACGGAGGTACTACTCCGTACTGTACTGTACTGTACTACGGAGTACATACCGTACTACACCCCGCTGTTCCCCCGCCAAGAGTCACTACTCACTGGTACCACGTTAAGGTGAAGTACACGTATTATCTCATCTTGTCCAATGGGAAATACGAAAGCAATGATAAAGCATAAGTTCCTTACCTTACCTACAATATTAAATTAAATCGTTGATCATGTCTCCAGCAGATCGATCAGTTCCCGCCCACACCAACAATGACTACTTCACCAGCAACCCCCCGCCAAAGTCCCTGCATTCCCATACTACCATTGCCAAGGCCTTTATTGAGGAACACCTTTCATTCCGTCGTCGCGTAGTGCTGGTCACATCAGGCGGGACCACTGTCCCTCTGGAGAACCAGACTGTGCGTTTTATCGACAACTTTTCCGCTGGTACTCGTGGAGCAACATCGGCAGAGTACTTTCTTGAAGCTGGTTATGCTGTCATCTTCCTCCATCGCCAATTCTCTCTCCTGCCCTATTCACGCCATTACAGTCATTCGAGAAATTGTTTCCTTGATTTCATGACTGAGGGTGCGAATGGGGAGGTGGTAGCGAATAAGGAATACGAGGAGAAAATGTTGGATGTTTTGAAAAGGTACCAGAGAGCAAAGAAGAACAACACGTTGTTGTTACTATCTTTTACGACAGTCACAGAGTATCTGTGGGAACTCAAGGAGATAGCTATCTCGATGAATCCCCTAGGACGAACGGCGCTACTCTATCTCGCTGCTGCAGTGTCAGACTTCTTCGTCCCTAAAGATAGGCTTGCTGAGCATAAGATACAGTCATCGGAGACTGCTCACCAGGATAAAACCGATGGAGAAAACTGGGAGCATAGAGAAGCTACCCACGCACCAAGTAAGAAGCTCGTGATCGACTTGGATCCTGTCCCGAAGTTTTTAAAAAGTCTAGTCGATGGCTGGGCACCGCAGGCTATGATAGTCAGCTTCAAGCTCGAGACTGACCCTTCGATCTTGATCAGGAAAGCCCAGATGGCAATAGATCGATATTCACACCACCTGGTTATTGGTAACCTGCTTTCAACCAGGAAGTGGGAAGTGGTATTCATAGCTCCCAACGTTCCTGAATATTGGATCAGAGTGCCAATGCACAGGCGAATCAAGAGTATGTCCGCTGCCTCTGGTGGCTTGCAAAGGCCTACTTTAGCCTCTCTGAGTCAGGCGGGGGAACCGAAAGATGACACTTCGGCCGAGGAGCCAGAATTGGAAATCGAATCTCTTATTGTCCCAGAAGTTGCACGGATGCATGAAGAATTCATCCGAGCTCCAGTCGAATGAAGGAAGACAAATGAGAACGATAAAATTTATCCTAAATCTTTCATGAGAATTCGAGCGAAATCTCTACTTCTTGGCTAAATGAACTATAATTCTGCAGATCTGTGGTTTTTCCTAGATCAGGTATGTAGTCAACTCCTAAACCAGCCATCGGCGAATCCATGATGTCCCTTCTCCGGTTATGGCATCTAGAGCGCTTGTTGAGACTGCAATAAGACCCGATCTTGTTGGATTGTAACGGCGATCACTGTCTCCATACAACTTCTTTACTTCCGCTTCTGTACTTTTCGAGGCTTAAGATGACTCGAGATGATTTCGAACAAGATTACCCCTTGAAGAGATCATCTTGGGTTGCCATTATAAGAACTTCTTGACCGCGAACACCATTCGAGATGACTCTGGAAGTCTGTGTAGCGGACAGCTGATGTTCCCACTCTTTTTGGAGCAAATAAGAAGGATTTGTATCTACGCGTTTCTCGGGCCCATGTCTAGATTAGATAGTAGATGGGAAACATAGGCCATAGGTGTCATGTTACGCCTCCGGATGTGTATACTAAGTCTGAGCTCCATGAACCCTTGTCAAATTGGAGCATCTTCGAGGAGAAGTTTTATCTTCCAACAGTAGAGAATATGCTATATCAATACATAGAGTTATCCAAGCGAAGCATGAGCCCGAGGTTATCGAGCCTCATCACATATGCATTAAACTTCGTCTGAACACGGGATTTAGGTACCTTCCAGGTTGACTCGAATAATGGATTGGTGATCCTCCAAAGTCCACAGTTGGCGCTAAGGGCTCCTAAGGACTATGTTAAGCGAGCCGCTCCCACATTTACGAATTCCACACCAGGGTCGGAACCATACGACATTCGAAACCACCCATCATCACGACTGACTCCAAACCTCAACCGCAATCATGGCGGCTGCCCTCAACAAGATTGCGGCGACAAGCCCATCGAGGCAACATCCGTCTGAGCTGGAGACCAGCATTGCCAACGCTCTCTATGACCTGGAGTCAAATATCCCGGACATGAAGACGGCGCTGCGGCCATTGCAGTTTGTGTCTGCTCGTGAGGTTTGTCGCTGCTCCAGATGCTGGGAATATCGCCGAAACATTGCCATCACATTCATGCACGTCTCTGTCATATACCCAATGATTGTATCTACACAACCAGCTAGCTCGTCAGGCCCGATTATCCCCAAAACCAACCACCCGTTTCCTGAGTTCTTGAAAAACCTACGAAGCTAATCCAATTTTCTTCCACCCCACAGCTCGAGGTCGGCCACGGCAAAAAAGCTATCGTCATCTTCGTCCCCGTCCCTCTCCTCCCCGGCTTCCACAAGGTCCAACAACGGTACCTCCTCCGCCCTTCTTCAAAGCGTACCCCAAACTAACACCCCACGCCACCAGCCTAACCCGCGAACTCGAAAAGAAATTCTCCGACCGCCACGTCCTGATCCTCGCCTCTCGCCGCATCCTCCCGCGCCCCAAACGTTCCAATCGCTCGCGCACTTCTCAAACGCAAAAACGCCCGCACTCGCGCACCTTGACTGCCGTGCACGACGCCATCTTGAACGACGTCGTCTACCCGGTAGAGATTGTGGGAAAGCGGACGAGGACTAGGGAGGACGGCAGCAAGGTGTTGAAGGTTGTGTTGGATGAGAAGGAGAAGGGCGGTGTCGATTATCGGCTGGATACTTATGCGGAGGTGTATCGGAGATTGACGGGCAAGGGGGTGGGGTTTGAGTTCCCAATGGGGGGGCCGGTGGAGTATTAGATTGGGGAGGGCAACAGTATTGATGAGGTGGAGATACGATATGCGACGAGAGGGTGGCAGGGATAGCTACGGGAAAAACTGATACGGAGCTGCAACTTGCAAAAATCCCGCACAGCAGATGGGTATCCTAAGTGTTCTAGTCTACGGCTTCCTCCCCCGTAGCCTTGGCCGTCGACTTCCCCACCCTCCCCACCCCAACCACAGCCCAATACGCCAACTCCTTCTTCTCCCTCCCTCCCTTCTCCCCTTCCCCCTCCGCCGCCTCCCCCTCCCATTCCATCCTGACAAATACCGGAATCTCCAAGACATCCTCATCCTCCACCACCTCCGCCTCCTGCCCAACACCCGCACACACCACCTCTACCACCACCGTCGTCCAGTTCCGTCCTTTGTCCCACACTTTCCCTGCTTCTGCCACTTTGCCTTCGCCACTGCTGGCTGCAGGATCCGTAGTCTTGGACACGCTAGTAAGCGTCCTGCTAGCGCGTTTTCCAGCTCCCCCACCGCCGAGTGCCTCGTCCCATGCGTCCGTGTTGGCGCCGATGTCGAACTGGGGGCAGAGGATGGTGACTTTGTGGCTGTATCTCCCGGGGGTGTGCGAGGGCGTAGCGAGGGTGATTTTCACAGCGTCAAACATGGGGTTTTGAAGCGTGAGGAGGAATTGGCTTGCGCGGAGGATAGGGAGGGCATTGAGATCTATAACCAGTTGCCCCGATGATTGCAATGGTTTTAGCGAGATTGTAGGGATGTAGTTCAGTGCTACGAGTCGGATGCGGAAGCGTGTGCTGGTGACTTTGGGTTCTGGTTTGACGAGGATGTGGCGGCAGGTACGACAGCGTTTACTGCGTTTTGTTCGGAGGATCTGAGCGACGGGGCGGACGTCGTCGATGGAGTGTGGAGGGTGGCGCTGTTCTGCGCGCTGGGCGATGCTAGCGGTACCGGCCCAACCTTCTGTACGGAGTTTCTGGATGGCACCGGCGTCGGAGGCCGGGTCGACGATGTGTAGGCCCTCGGAAGGGGAGGCGCTTTCGCGCATGGGGGTTGTTTTGGAGGTAGATTTCTTTCCATATGAACCGAGGCCAGTGTAGAGGCTCATAATGCGGGCGAGACTGCTGGGAGAGCTGTAGTTGTATTCGCCTGAAGGTGTCAAAAGGGGATTTGAGGATGAAGGTGAGATAGAAAGCTGAGAGGAAAAAAAGGATTTGAGGGATTGGAACTTTGCATCGGGGTCGTTGTCTGAAAGAGGGTCGGGGACAGGTTCTGATTCTTCTAAAGAGGTTTTAGAGATGGAGGGAACAAGTCTTGCTGTTCCACCGTTGTTGAGCTTGGATAGCTGAACTGCGAGATTACTAGGCTTGTCGAATTTTATGCCAATGTCTAGAGTAGTCCAATTGCAATATCCGCATGCCAGGATCCAAGGTCCGTTGATGGCGCTACCTTCCGGATCGAATGTGTTCACCGTCATGGGAGCAGTGCATATTGGGCAATTGAAGCAGTTTCTGCTACATCTACAGAATGTCGTTAGCTGGAGGTTGGGGTAAAAGTGAGTCAGTTACGAAGGAAAGTGGTATAGTCTTACCTACCTATAGCCGTCGCTCCTCAACATGCTGCTCGGCATTTCGAACAGACAGGTGGGGCAATACCAGCAGACGATCTCTTCGATTGTACACCTTGGGCATCGTATCTGCTGGCAGTCCTCACAGTACATGAGGTGCTCTAGGGGGTAGAGCGAATAGTTTGCCCGCGGCGATCTGGGATCAAAGGTCCGCTCTTGCTCCTCGTCATCGTCGTTTCGCGGCGTGTTCCCTGCGCCGATGGGTATAGAAACATCAGTGCATGGGCAGCTAATGTAGCTATACGGAAAAGACATTGCGTAAGGTAGCTGATGGGAAGTGTCCGCCCAAACTTGGTGTCAGTGAAAAGTAAGTTTCCTCTTTGATAGCGGATCCCGTTCCGCGTTGGCCGCAATCGCTATCCACCTCCGTAAGGCTGCTCTCACATAGTCATTGCAGAATCCATATTCGACCTTTATCCTACCATCCCGCCGCATGCTTAAAGACATCTGTCAGAGCAGTAGTGTGACGTCCTCTACCTCCGTGGGTTACCTTCAGATGAATACTCTCCATTTGATACCAGCCATTGTGTCGGCTAGCGCCAACTGTATAATCATATTTCCTTTCCAAAAGCCATAATCAAAGATGGTGTATCTTTTGTATCAAAAGTCACAGAATCTAGGATAGTACAAGGCTCCGTACTCGGATTAGATGCAGCTTACGATCTTCGTGATGGAGATGATGTAAACGAAAAGCGGGTTTCAACTGCAACATCTATCAGTAGAGATTTAGCTGGAGAGCAAACCGAATGTGGACTTTCAAATTAAGACCCTTGTTTATATACACTCATGAAATTATTTACAGCTTCCCTAAGGTCTAAACTCCCGTACCTGAACCAGACCTTCCTGTACACTCAACCTCCTACCCAAGGTAGCGCTCGCTCTGCAAGAAAGCCTTCACATTGGGCCTGAACTCGACCGCATCGACCAATTGCGTCAGTCGCGGATATTCTTTTAGCCCTTTCCTTCCATCCTGTACCAAGTTCTCGTCGTGGCAGATTTGGTAGATGACCATATCCGCATATGTGATCTCCTTGCCAATTACGAAAGGACCTTGGGTGGAAAGATTGTTGGATTGGAGATGGCTTTCCAAGGCATTTAGGAAATTGGCTCGATCGGTCTTTTGGTGCTTGGGGTAGGTTTCATCCTTATTGGGGCTGAAGAACGCTTGGATAAACAGGGTGCGCCCTAAGGCACTATAAGCAAGTGTAACCAACCTCTAGACCGCAGACAGGTACTTACAATCAATGGCAATGTCACACATGGCATCCGCCCAGTACTTCTCGTCCTCCGTCTGACCATCATATTTTCCCAGCTGCCGCGCAAAGTGCCTCAAGATCGCATAGCTCTGAATCAAGATCCTACCGTTCAGCTCGATGACTGGAATCGTCGCGTTGGGATTCATTTGCTGGATCCTGCCTTTCTTATACTCTGGGTATTCTTCAAAGCTATAGCGTATGTCTTCGTACGCGATGCCGGCATCTTCCCACATGAGACGTACTACCTGACCGCGGCCGCGAGAGGCAAAGTCGAAGTAGTGCATTGTGGGCACTCCGCCAATTGCTTTGTTGGCCTCGCCAGGATTGCCGAATCTCTTCGTGGTAGGCATGATAAGAGAAGATTCAGACTGTGAGATTTGTATGAAATGAAAGATTGCATGATTCTACATGAATGAGAGCGGTATAAAAGAGGTGACAGATATTAGGAGAAGGATTGCAGGAACCACAGTAAATGAATATAACATGGTGATGGAAGGCAATTGTGGTGAACACATTCTAACACACGGTCTAGACTCCTCCGTTCACGGAGCAGCAGCCACTATGATGTCAAGCGCTGGAGTCTCCCCGGTTGAGAGGAAAACTAATAAGGGACTCTAATTATGGGTAAGGATTGCTAAGTTGTGGATGGGTGGAGAGCATTGGGAAGAGAAAAGCCAAATTTGGTCTATTACGTAATCGTATGGCAGTTGCATTGGAATTTACGACTTACCAAAGTATATACTTGGAATTCCTGGACATCGAACTATCACTCTCGGGAAAATCGTACTTCATTAAGGCTTTGAAGGAATGTCTTTCTGTCTGTATCTGGCGAACTGCGAACTTCACTAGCCGGAGGGTTTGACGAGTTGACGATCTTACCGCTTTACAAGTTACAACGTCGACAATGTCGCTAGTCATTGGCTCAAGCATCCATGACATCTCAAATCAGTCCAACAAAGAGGTCCAATCATCTGTATCAAACATTAATGGAGACCCCAGCCTTATCCTTCTATAGAAACACGAGAAGTCTAGGTACTGCTGAGCAAACGGGACACCGGTCCAAGCAAACCTCTCACTTCGACCGAAGATCAATCCCGCCTTCTCAGACAACAAGCCATCACTCGAAAACCGCTGAATGCATCTTACAATACTTCATTTAGCGAGAATACTTCTTCCTCCATCCGCGGTCAACCTCTTTCGCACCCTCAATTTCACATATCGAAGTCCCAATTTCTTCGGCCGTAGGTTGATGTAACCGTCTCCTTCTTGGTCATTCACCGTATCCAATATCGCCGACGGCGAAAATAGCAAAGCCTGACCAGCTTCAAGATTTACAATCTCCTTGAAGATCTCAGACACGTCTCGCTGTGATGATTCATCGTTGTTCGAGATGCCTGCGAGGTGGGTCTTCAGAGCTTGAAGCCAGCTCGGAGATGTGAAACGGTGTACTATCGTCATCGAACTGAGATCTAGTAGCTTTGGTGAGATAGTAGGTTCTTGGGTTGCAATGATGACACGGGTTGCTAAATGCCGTTGTTGACGAATGATAGTAAGCAAGCTCTCCGTGAAAGTACTGGCTGCACGGCTTTCCGACATAAACTACCAGAGATCAGCATCTCAACGCGAAATCGGTGTAAGTAGCGATATGAGCATGCCACATCTGGTTCATACCTGATGGGCCTCGTCCAAGGCTATGATACGGCCAACATCCCCTCGTTCCTCCAAAAAGAGCGCAAGGCATATATCGAACATGGCACATGCCGCGCTTTCGTCTACGAAGGGGCAACTCAGATCAACAATCGTCAACGTCCCGGCCTCGAAAGACCAGATGTCCTTTTTCTTTGTAAGGTCGGCTTTGTTCCGTTCGTAAGCTTCCTGTATTTTCCTCAACTCCGCCATCTTAGCTTCCCTTCCAATTTTTGAATTGACTTTTCCCAACACTGAAGCAGCCCTGGGGTTACTAGGAACATTCATGAAGCTCTCAAGCAGCTGAAGTCGTGTCTCCAACAGTGTAGACTGAGCTTCGTTGAAATCTTCATAATTAAGTCTCTCTCTAAATGCAGCATAATCCAAACCTGGTTTGTTTTTTCTCTCCAAGGCGATCTGGCGCAAATGTTTATTTACAACCTACGCATTCGTTAGCGATACTAGTTTTGAAATACCTGTTTCTCCGGGATCAGTAACCCACCTCCATGTACAAAGGCTTTGACCCTTCTTTCTCGTTGACTGCCATCAGCTTCATCATACGCTCAACGTTGAGTTGAGACTCTTTCAGCAAGAGCGGCACGACCTCTGGCTGCAATTTCTTGTCAATTCCTGGCAAATTCTTATAAAGCTTCTTCATACGAGAGTAATTGCTAAGTGAAACGATCACCCTCACACGTATTCCAGATGAGCAGAGATAGGCCGCTTCGCAAATTTGACTGCTTGCAAAGCCCGAGAACTTGTCATAATGGAACACTATACCAGCAAGTGGCCGGGGGAGTTTTCCAAGTCTGGAAGGAATTAGGGCGCTCTCGAGCATACATGACAGGGTATGGCTCTTGCCACTTCCTTGCGAGCCACAGATGAATGCCGACCATGGAGTGTTGACATTGATAAACAGTCGGGTACCCTCCGGCTCAGCATTCGGTTGTTGTTCGATTAATGCGTCACTGTGGGTATCGGGTCCCGAATCTCCGTAAGTACAAAGACGTTGTGCGAGCAAGCCATACTGTGGAAGTATACCACCCCTCACGGCTGGAGCAGGAGAGTTGATAACGCCCGCCAGAACATCTCCTGAGAACAGTGGCGTGGTCCTAATTTCTTCCATGTGCACATTGTGAGCTCGGTCGTGATCGGTACCATCTTCTGTTGCCAAAAGGCTCATGTGAAACCGACGATCAGCTTCCCAAGTGTCGAGCGGCATTATAGCTTTGATAGTTGAAGGCTCCGCGAATGCTAATTTCTCTATTAGGATATTATTTGGGAAGATAAAAAGTGGAATGAGATCGAGGAAGTATGAGCTCGTCCAGCGCGTGGTGTGGAGAAAGGGGAAACTGGAAGAATGTAGGTTTAATCCTACAGCAACGAAAAGGAGGGGGAAACGAGAAAGATATCAATATCTCCAGCACGCTAAGAGAACGAGCCATCAAAGTGCATTGATCCAAGACCGGTAGCCGACCTGCATAGAACATGTTTGAAACCCAGTTCGAACGATTCACCTCGACACGTCTTTGTCTTCATAGAAGTGCACTGAGGTTCATCGACAATGATCTCCACCGAACTAGAAGATTCATCATCACTTGAGATATCTGAGCTGTCAGATATTTCCATAGCTAGTATATCTGGATGAACATCGGCTGCAGATGATGATTCGGAGGATGATCTGGCGGATGACATGGATGACGAGCCAGACATCTCTGGAACTGTAAATATCATGTTATGATTCTAGAAGCTGTACCGTTGTGTGTCTCTTGTATGAGACAAACCTTCAGTGCTTGTGTATTGAAGTTTCGTAACGTTCTGCTTCAGTCGAAAAGATATTGTGTATCAGGCAGGAGTTGAGAATTCATTGTTTATCGTAAGAGATCCTGAACGTTCTAGCACATCACCTGCCCATCCCAACACTTTATGCATAGAACTCTCAAGCTGTAGCCAAGCTAGTCCAAGCCTCTGTGTTGGTCAATCCGAGATTTGAAGCGTATGCATCACCAGTGGGTGCATGGAAGCATTTTGCTCATCTACACATTCCACAGTACCAAAATAATAACATACTAGAATATTGCAACAGCTTTTCAGAACCCTACTTTCGAGCATTGCGTCTCTCGGATCCAACTCCCCAGAGTCAATAGAGCATCAGCAGATGATACCGAATGGACTCAATCAAGGCCGCACCGACATGATATCCGTTCTATCAGAAAAAAGCTCTCAAGAACGATCAGCAACCAGACCACGGCGAATCATGCGGGCCAAATATCAACAAAACAAGCCACCAAGCTGGACATTTCTACGCACTCCCTTAGCAACTGATCATCCACCGGCCAGAAACCCCATCAAAAACCGCTGTTATTGCAACGCTTTCTCTACCAGGCCACTCGACTCCCCTCGCATTTCCTTCAACCTCGAAAACAAGGCATTATAATCTCGACCTCCATGTCCAGCTTCTAATTTCTCTGATCCAGGTCAAACTTGGAAACCTTGAGAGATTAGGTAGTCCCCACCCCCTTTCTTAATCAGTTGCTATAGCGGGAATAAGGCCATGCTATCTCTCATATCTCTACTACACGCCCAACATTAAATCTTTTCCATCGAACGCCGGTCAAGAGCGTCTAGGAATCCCTTTGCTAAAGTTATCATGTTATCAGCGTGCAAAGATAGGTTAAGTATTTAGATACTAAGAGGACTTTGACTCTCCTACGGACCGAATCCACCAGCTCTCAACATCGCCAAACTGATCAGTGTTCTCATAAATCGGCCATCCCCTCTATCCACATGGGACCCCGAAACAGAAATCTACCCACTCTGGCATCTTATATGAAAAAGGGCGAAACACGCAACCTCTTCTTTCATATCCTGCCCCTGAGAATCGGGAACCGAGAATCAACGTCTTGAGGAACGATGGTGGAATGCAAGAGAGGAAATTAGCTCTATCATGTCCATTGCAGAAAGGATGGTAATCAAGGAATAAGTTTTCAATGCCATTTTGCAGAATGGTTCGTTCAAAGGGAGCGAGCGGTGCATGAGCGGTAGATAATGGAACCAAGCCACCTAACTAGGGTTTCCAGGAAAATTCCCAACTCAATTCAGGAGCAATCCGATAACAAGTGGGATGTAGAAAGCACACGATGCCATTCTGTCTAACCAAAACCGCACTTCCTCGCAGAGACAAAATGATGGGGTTTCGACCTCTTCTGGGGCGCCGGATTGAAAAAGAAGACCAAAGGGAAACCAACCACAAAAACTCCGATGAGCCAATCTACGAACCCTCCTCCCATCAGCAACCCTTTCCCTTCCCACGCAACGACTTCGTCAGAGCAGAGCACTCCCAACACCGGAAGTCGTAGGTCAGAGATCGCAGCTATATGGAAACCACGCACGCGTGCTGCCCAACCTCTGGCGTAGAACCTTTTCATCCGCAGCACCGCGCTCTTTCTCCCCTTCCCCGCCTGTCTCTCCACCCAAAAGAGCCTGCCTACCTTGTACCCACATCTCCAACCAGCCAACCCACGCACACAAGCGAAAAAGACCTCGTCTCTACTTCCAAGTTCTCTCACCCCACCATCCATCCACAAGACCGCCCGTACCTTTCTCTAGGCGACTCGTGCTTCCTGCAAAGACAGACGAAACGGCACATGTGAGAGTGGATATGGAGGAGAAAGAGGGTTTGGAGGATAGAAAGGGCGGGATGGGTTGGGTTGGAGAGGTTCAGATGTGAGATATGAGGTATAAAGGGGAGGAAGCGGCCTTGATGGGGGGGGGGGATAAGGAAGTGAGTGTCGTACAGGCTTTCTTAACTAACAAAAACGATAGATCTTACGAAACGGGGGTGGTTTGAGACAACCGAGTAACAAAAACGAAAACGAATAAGCTTTAGCTGTGAAGGACATGCGGAGCAAGTACGGGCTCTTGGAAGCTTTTCTCACATGTGATTCGCCCCGAAGTGGCAGTTGGGCGGTTGCGCCGGACGGGAGTTTGTCTTGATGCCTGGATGATGTTGTTAGATAGGCAGACATTGTGTTCAGCGCTTCTCCTTTTAGGAGGACGTTAGAGCTAGGAAGGGAAGGTTGGACGGTTGAGCGTTTGTGTGGAGTTGGATACAAACATCTATCTTCCACAGGTCTGCTCTCGCATCGATCCACAGCTGAACTTGCCTCACTCTTTGCAAGATACGCACGACTAAATAGAAGAGGATCGAAAAACTCAAGCGTTTGGGATGGACCAAGTTACAAACATCCATCTTTCACAGGTCTGCTCTAGCATTCGATCCACGACTTGAAAGCCTCCACCATTTACACTACCCCCCTCCCTGAATCCCAACTCACGACATAAAGAAAACCATCATAGGCTTGGTATTACAAGACTAGCCTGCTTCTAAGCCAACCTCCCCTCTCTCAAAGCCAAGACTCGCTCGCTGAATTGCCTCGCAGAAGCGCTAATGAAATGCTCGAAAGTCGAATCGATCGAACGAAACTGGTAATAGGGTGCCCTCGCAAAAGACGTAGTGTTGGATTGTTCGAAGAAAGATAGAAGAAAAGTGGTATCGAATTCGCTGGATTGGTAGACGACGCACAACTGGCTTGCTGACATTTTACACGTTTGACGTTTGGTGGGCATTAGGTATCGAACGCGTGCGGACAAAATATGGACTGGGCCCTTTCGCAATTGGTTGGGCTCGAATATGGTACATGGGTCGCCCGTGGCTGGACGACAGAAATGGAAGAAATCGATGCTTCGGGTAAAATGCCGTAAGTTGATGGCTACTCAAAAAGAGCAGACCCAAAAGCACGAGTATGGTGAAATATTAACATTGAAGTAGAGTCCTGTAGTTGCAACGCCCTCGCGGAAGGGCAAGGCGGTACGCGATGTACGCCGGTCTTGTCGATACAGTTGGATGAGTTATGATTCTAGAGCTCAAGGTGGTACAATCTCTTCCGTGAACCGAGAGCCTCGCGAACCATCAAAGCTAGGGTGACTTCGGCCGACACCATCCCTAGGAGTTGGACTGGACCCGACTGGAGGCAACGGGCGAGGGGTTGGGGTACCCCTTCCAGTAGGTGGGCGTAAAGACGAGAAGCCAGCCTGGTTTGTTACAGGAGTGCGGGCTGGACCTGGTCTCATGAATGCGACTTCCTGATGTCTCTGGGCTTGGCTTCCCACGCGGGCTAGTGGAGAACTGCTCGCAATTGCTGGACCAGGACGGTCTGGTGATCTAGGTGGAGGGGAATCAGGTCTGCCGTACATTGACGAAGGATTGGAACTGGATTCTGGCTCAGGTGCGCCACCGTAAAAGCCTTGAGAGTCGCGATAGAAGGACGTCTCAGAAAGGGGAGTCTGTGGACTAGCAGGACGAAAGCTGGGAGCAAGACCAGCAGCGGGCGCACCACTAAAGCCACGAACGGGACGAGGACTTGGAGCAGCACTGCTGGAAGGACCAGGATTGCCGAAACCATCACCACCACTCTCCAGTACTGATTCGATTTTCCTGCCCCCAAAGTTTTGGAAGCCACGCTCGCTGGGCGCGGTTTCGGTGGTTGCTGCTGTGGCACTGGAACGAGGTCTGATACGCTTGAAGAAACCAGCTGCGGCGAAGGGAACATTGCTTGATCGTTCGGTCACCGTCCCGCTCGGAGCACCGCTAGTGGGTGGAATTGTCTGCATCATTGGTGGTGAGATGTTTCTCCTACCTGCCACCTTCCTACGCCGCCAGCGGAAGAGTATTAGAAGTAGCAGTAGGATGATGGTTAACCCGGCGACTCCCCCTACGACACCACCAACAACAGTCGGGGTGGATGGGGCACTGCTTCCGCCCGATCCGGTTCCTGGGCTTGCTGTCGATGAAGGAGCCGTGCCAGTAGAGCTACTACCGCTACCACCTCCTATGCCGCCGGGTATGACCCCTGTGCCGGAAGTAGTACTGGCGGAACTTGAAGATGATAGGGTAGAAGATTGTGAAGATTGTGAAGAGGTAGAAGAGGTAGAAGAGGTAGACGAGATAATCATGGTAGATGAGGAGTCGGTCATGGTGGAGGTCGCCTGAGAACTGGTGCTTGAGATCGTCCCAGTTCCACTACTCGACGAAGAAGAGGTTCTCGTCGACGTGATTAGAGTGGAGTTCGAAATAGGCGTTGCGAAGGTAAGACTAGTTGGACCACGTGATCCAGTGCTTGTCTGTGAGGTTGTAAAGGCTGGAAATACTCGTCAACTCAAGTCCAGATTTATATAAGATATAAAGACTTACAAGTCATACTAAAGTTGCCACTCGTGGGTGCTGGGACAGGGGGATTTGTCGGAGTCTGATTAGGGTTAGGTATATCCGATGTTTGGGACCAAGTTGATGCTGATGCACTTGAAGATAGTGAGAAATAGGAGGTTGTTGATCCGGTATTGGTAGCACTGGTAGATGACAGTGAAGTAGAAGGACTCAAAGGTACCGGCGTAGTGGGAGGCGACGATAGCACAACCTGTGAACTTGAACCTGGTACGCTGATGGTCATTGGACTCTGGCTTGCAGGAGAATTGGTTGACGCGGAAACACTTGCTGGCGGCGCCTCACTAGGACGCGATGATGACTGATCCGCAGACGTGGGTGCAGACTGTTGCGTGGATTGAGGCGCCTGCGACTGTGGGCCTGGCGTGGTGTATGCAGATTGACTCGCGAATCGCGCGGGTGGTTGGGGTGGAGACGTTGGTGATCCTGCGTTGGGAGGCAAGGTGACAGACCCGTAACCATCGAAGATAAAGACACTGGATTGAGCAGGTACGAGCACGTCACCAATAGCGGTGCCGGAAGGGTTGTCGATGATAACTCGTACAACTGATTCAACTGCTGTAGTGATTGGTTGAGTGACTGTAGAGACCGGATTTGGAATTATTTGCCGTGGGTGGATCTTTTGAATCTCATCCTCCAGCGCCTCCAGTTGCTTGAGATCGTTCAAGGCTCCATGCAACTTCGCTTGCAGTAGAGAGATCTTATTGGCGTGGCTCTTATCTTCGTTCAATAGAGCAGTGTTGGCCTCTGGGCTTCGAACGTCTAGAAAGCTGCGACGTGCCCTCTGTAGTTCATCTCGCTGATACAGCCTCCGCCTCTTAGAGGGACGTTCCATTGAATCCCGGAAGACGGTTCAATGAGGGGGGTTGGGATGATCTCAATGGAGATAAGATAATTAGAACGAGCAATCCGTGTAATGCTCTTGATTAAGCTGTAGGTAATGAATGGTTACGAGTTCCTGGATCAGCATTTACCCGTCGATGAATCCGCCAATCTGTATTATTGCGAAGGCCTGAGCCAAAAGAGAAGCGCTTCGTGAAGACTGAAGATCTGTGTTTTAAGAAAGAATGATGGGACGACGTCTTTGTGCGGACGTTTTCGCTCTTTGCGATCGAAGATCAGCTCCGACAGCGTTTGGTTCGTGCGACTGAATGAGTGGATGTCAGTCAAGGGACTGACAGAATTAGATTTGTCGAAAAGCCTGTACGGGCAGGTCAGTATTGAAGTGACGTCGCCAACAGCCGGGACCAGAAATGCTCTTACTGTTTTCAAAACTTGCATTCTACGAGAGACTCTGTGTTCTAGAAAAAGCTGGTGCCGTAGAAATGGTGTAGAAATGTCGACGTTGTAGTGAGTGTATGCTGTTGTTGTTATTAGACCCGCACCACCCCCTTAGCAATGCGACCGAGTATTTGTGCGACCGTGGTACGGCGTAGATGCTGCTGTGTATTTCTCCCCTTCCTTCCCTTGCACTCTCCTGCACCTCACTGCTCTTCTTTGCAGGCACCACCGACAGCGAGAGCTGAAAGGCTTCACGGAGACGTCACAATCATTGACGGTAGGAAAAGGAGAAAGAAAAGAGAAAAGGGCGGGACAAGACAGGGCAAGATTGGAGGACGAGGTTACAAGCGCAATGATCGACCGCTAACCGGAAGCCGTTAGACAGCAGACCGCTAGAGTTAAATTGCGTTTCTTTCGCCTATAATAGAACTAGGTACCTACCTTACTTGAGTACTGTACTAGTCCTGGGAGGTACCTGATGAAATGACCACCACAAGTGGTTGAACAAAGGGGAGTTTTCAGATGGTGTTGAAGAAGGAAAAAGGTCAATCATATCACTGCTGCAATAGAATACTACCGACACGCCGTATCATTACACATTTGACCTAGAATGCCATACCTACCTTATGTGAAGAAGATCAAGGACAATCGAGACGAGTAAGCCGAGAGCCCCGCTCCCCGGATGATCCCGGTGGAAACCCCGGAAGAAGCACAAGTGAGCCGCGAGCTTGATTGCTTTATGCAGGTCCCGGCCCGTGCGCGCCATATCATAGTACATACTGTAATGCTTTATCTAGTACCTGGAGGCTGGGGCCAGGGGTTCGGTCCCGTTTGATTGCGTATGGCTGAACTGTATCACAACGTGAAACAGTAGTTTAAATGTTGACCCTGGGGATGAATCACCGATACACAAGGTTGCGTCATAAGGCAGGCTTCAAAGCATTGGTTTCATGCTCTTAAGGGTTTGGTGTGTCGCGTGCTCACGCGCGTTGGTTAGATGGCACGAGTTATGTTTTCCGCAAGGTTGTGCATGTCAGGTGACAGTGCACGTTGCAGCCCATAACACAGCGTGAATGTGTTGCCGGGAGAAAAGAATTAAATAGTACGGCTTGCTGTCAGTGATCAAGTCATGACCTCATGACCGTCATGCCCAGACGAGCGAGGATAGATTCGTGGTGTAGCGAAGAACATGGTTGAGTGACCATCCCATGAATATCCTGCAAGGGAACCCTGGCTATCATCACTTCTTCAATTTCGCTTTGCAGTCAGGGCAATACCACTTCGTCCTTCTTGGGGGAGGCTCCTGCAGCCCGACACATTCCAGATGGAACCATTCACGCTCGCACTGTTATTTCAAAGCTCACATCAGCGTTGCTCTTCCGGGCAGGAAGTGGAAAGCAGCTCGAACATCTCCCACGCGATGAATATACTTACTTCTGTATTCTCACAGCAAATCATGGTCCCAAAGCTCACATCCCCACACACACAATACCTGGGTTCATCAGGGTCAATATATTCACCTGCTGCTTCTTCCTCGGCCTTGGCCGCTTCTTCTTTTTCCTTTGCACTCGCAGCTCCCTCGGCCGCCTTTTTGGCGTTGGCAGCGGAAGCGTTGCCCCGCTTCCTGGGAGCATTCTTACGCCTGCCAACACTTACTGCTGGACCGTCATCTTGATTGCTGGTGACAAATCCTGGTGCGGGGCGCTTGCTTCGTCTGCTGGCAGCTGTTATGACTGGAGTCGGAGGTCGAACCGGCGTGGCGCTCCGCCGACGAAGGCCATCACGCCCACTACGCCCCGACGGCGGACCAGTGGAAGCGCGACGTGAAGCAGCCCGGGAGGCTGTGCTGGAAGTGGCCTTGGCAGGTTCTGATGGATAAGCCGGACCTTTCAGGGTCAGGGACAAGCGGCGAGGGCGGGAAGATTTAGCTGCAGCTCCACGTGTTTCCACAGTTGAAGTAGTCACAGGAGTAGGCACAGATCGCTTTGTCGGCGAGGGTGCGGGAGCAGCCAAAGGGACGATTGTGGTGGTCGTAACGGAAGTGTGGTCCAGTGGTTGAGACGTTATCTTACGTCTCTTGGATGCTGTTTTGGCCGGTGAAGTAACTATTTCGGCTTGTGGTTGGGTAGCTTCAAGCTTGGCGGGAGTGGACTCTCGTTTTCGCTTGTTCGCCTGTGTCTTTGTAGCTTCCTTCTCCTTCTCTTTCTCCATTTCCTTCTCCTTCTCCGCTTGCTTCTTCTTTTCCATATCTTCTTTCTCCTTTTCCATTTGCTTCTCCACTTCCACCGCCATTTCCCTTTCCCTCTCCCTCTCCCTCTCTTTCTCTTTCTCTTTCTCCCGCGCCTTCTCCCGCTCCCTCTCCTTCTCCCTCTCTTTTTCTTTCTCCTTCTCCATTTGCTCTTCCATCTCCTTCTCCTTCGCCTTCTCTTGTTCTTTTTGCTTCTCTCTCTCCTTTTCCTTTTCGTATTCCTTCTCCCTTTCCTTCTCCTTCTCCCTTTCCTTCTCCTTCTCCTTCTCCCTATCTCTTTCCTTCTCTTTCTCTTTCTCTTTCTCTTTCTCCTTCTCCTTCTCCTTTTCTTTATCCTTTGCCTTCGGAGTTTCCTTGTCCTTTCTCTTCTCCTTGCTTACATCTTTACCAATGGCTGGACCAGCGCCGACCATGGAGATGTCAATCGGCCCTTCATTAGGTTTGGTGAATAGACTCTTGAAAGTGCTACCAATATCGCCCAATCTCTTCGCTGCTTGCTCCGCCTCTGCTGCCGCCAATGCGGCTTGCTCTCTTGCCACAGTTTCCCTCTTCAGCTTCTTGGCTTCGTTGAGTTTCATGCCTCGATTGCTAAGCTGTGTCTCTTCAAGACCAAGTGAATCTGCACTAATCTCTCCCGGCGCAAGCTGTTTACCTGGCGCGGTCGTAGCGATATTATCACAATCAATAAATTCTTCACCCGTCGCGATCGATTTGGCTTTTGTGGCACGGTAATTCTCAGGTCCACGGCCAGCCTCGGAGAGTTCGCGTCGTATCATCGTTTCACTAGGCGACCAGATTGCGTTCTTCTTCATCCTCTTCCGTAATTTTGCCATCTCCCAATCCGTCAGCCGCATCCAAGGGGCATGCTCGCTGCCTGGCTTGGCATCTGAAGGCGGAGGACTGAGAAGCGAAAGGGCATTGCTGGTGGATATACCTGCAACAGCGCTGTGTACATTTGTTCCCATCGCACCAGGTGGCCTTGGCGGTCGTGATGTCTTCGGGACTTTGATTTTTGGGGCCTTGGGAGTCTTAGGAGGTCTAATGCGTCCCGGCTTGCTGGGCCGGCTCCGCGAAGATACTCCAACGCGTGACGTAGGCATAGGAACTGGCGAGGTTGGTAAAGACTCCCATTCGGAATCCGTAATTGGAGGCGGCGAATCCGGGTTCGGGGGTGGTAGTACCTCTCCTGGGACAGTAATCTTTCGGCTTCGGTATCGCGGTCTATGAGGTTTACCGATAGACTTTCCACCAGACGCTCCCACTTGTGGACCTCCGAGCCGAAGTGTAACACGGGGAGGGGGAGTGCCATCGTTTGCGCCCTTTAGGCCTGGTCTGGTACGACTTGCCTGAGGAGATTTCAATTGCGGTACTGGTGTAGGGTCTCGAGAGGGCGGCTTGGGTAGTGAGTTTAATTTAGAAATGATATTCGTCAGTCGATTGGCATGACGGTCTACCATATCATACATACGCGAGGCCTCCGCAGAGGAAGCCTCGCGGGCGCTCAGCGCATACTGAAGCTTTTGGGAGATCTTCTCACGAAGGTTTTCGGGATTCTGTCGTTCATTCAGAGGTACACTTGGCAGTAGTCCATAGGTCTTGGTTAAGTTGTGTAGTTCGTCGGTAGAGGTAAGGTACGATGCATCGAGCTTACCGACGAGCGTGAGGGAGCGAACGAGGTCAGACGGGAGATACTCGGTGTAGTCCAGGAAGTCGGTGACGGTGGCTTGAGCATCAGGATCTACCGGGACCTCGCCCGTGATGACCTCTAGCTGAGTCGCCATATGGGCGTTGCAGTTTCGTGTCGATGAGGTTGCAACTCTAAAGTAAAGCTTGGTGAAACCGAAGGCTGACACTAAAAACTCACGGATGTTTACCGTACAAGACCGACAAACTGAGGTTCAAAGAAGACTAGCGTGCATGTGGTGACAAAGCGGGACCTAGCCCGGTTTGGTTGTACTAAAGCTCACCTCCAAAGCACTTTGATACTGACTTCAACATGTTCACTGCTTTTTGAAGAAGGTCAGCTCTGAAACTCACTCGGCCTGGAATTTATAGAGCTAAAAAGTCTATGCATGCTACTTCTAAGGGTAGCCAGAGCAGAGGCTAACATGATGTCTGGAAATTCTACCAAGTAAATCTCGCGCTGCGTCTACGAGTGCAACGAATTGCATCTTACTACTTGAACGTCTTGTATTTGATTTCTCAGGCCGAATTGATGCTATCGCGTGGTTCGAGATCAAAGTCGACTGGCAGACCTAACAGAAAATACTCAAGCAATCAAACAAGATCTTTACAAGAAACGGGTCGACACTTGGCAAAAGTGACCATTCACAGACTGGACTGCTTGCAACCATGTCGTATGGAAGTCATGTAGAAGCGTTGATGTCCACGCTAATCGACACAGTAATCGAGACCTCCTCCACAGCTGAGGGAAACTTTAACCTTGAGCCAGTGCTACCGGAGTCTGACAACGAGCTTGCTTCCTCTCCCCGACGAAAGAACAAATCGAAAGCTATTCTACCTACCACGCCACCCAGGATACCCTCATTGGCCTTCGCTATAATGTCGAATCCCACCATGAGGCTTGGGGAGCTAGCCCCAAGAGAATACGAATTCTGTCCTCTGCAGGCTGTGACCAAATATCCCTATCGATATCTCAACAACGGCGATTCGGAATTGGTATCAGGCGCTTTCTTTGCAGCAGGGAAATTTCGTGCGAGAGGTTGGAGCTTGTAAGTTGTGACAGCCGATTTACAATCTCGATAGTCTCCTTTTGATTCGGTCTATCGGAACACTCTGTTGTGCATTTTGCTCTAATGTTCCTCGATGAATCACATGAATGAATGCATGCCCGGTTCAGGAAGTTCACGGAGTCTTTGAGATGCACACTCATCGTGAATCTTATCTTCACACGTCTCCAACACTTTCTCCTTCTCAGGTTATTCATCTAACACGTCTCATCTAATTCATCCCTGGTAGGTACTACATTCATACATATCTACCATCAGAGAAACCACTAGTACTTGTGCCTGCCGTTGAATTCCAAGCTCTCTTGGAAGATATTGACAAACAGCTGGACCTTCAAGTTGGATTTCCCCCGGTACCTGGATTCCGAATCCGCTTTTCAGACAAAGGCAGCCCTCGTGCTCGATATTTGGGTCAACTAACACCAAAAATGGAATTGGCTTCGATGGAGAGGATGATCCCGGGCCCAGAATTCAAAGAAAATGGAGAAAACGAGGTGCTAGACGACCGCTCGTTTGCAGCTTTCAAGAAGAAGATCGAAGCATCGATAGAAGCTGGCAAGATCAAGTCCAAGGCGGCAAAGGAGAAGAAGAGGAATGAACGTGTGGTGCAGAAGAAGCGCTGGTGTGCTCAGCTAAAGCGGGCTCAACGTTATCTCGGAGTGCGGCCCCGTCGGACCGCAACAGAGAATGACGACCCTCTTCAGCATTTAGACCTACCGTGGGAAGAGTTGGAAAAGGCTCGAAAGGCTTATCAATTGGCCGCAGGCATAAAACTTCCAGGGTTGGACGTCGCAAAACCTACAACATACCCTTTTGATTTGGACGTTGTTTTTGTTTGCGTCGATGTTGAGGCCTATGAGCGGGAACATAAAGCTATCACCGAGATCGGGATCTCTTCGCTTGACACTAGAGACCTTGTTGGCGTTCCTCCTGATGAAGGCGGTACAGCCTGGTTCAGTAAGATCCGCTCGCGTCACTTTAGAATCAGGGAGTATTCGCATTTGAAGAACACAGAGTTTGTGGTTGGCTGCGCCGACAGATTTGAGAAGGCTTTTGGTACTAGTGAATGGATTTTCAAAGGCGAAGCACCCAAGGTCGTTGCATCGTGCTTTCGACCCCCATTTGCAACTCGTCCCTTGGACGCCAATACCAGCTCTCAGTATCCTTCGATTGAAGAGCTCCAGAATGGTACCTCTCACGCTAAGGGGTCTGCGTTCTCTTCGTCCGTTATGCACCGCGAGGATGGCACTCAACCGAAGCGAAATCTTATCTTGGTAGGTCACGACATCAAGACTGACATCGACTATCTTCGTGACTTGGGCTACGATGTTAGCAATCTGTCTAACCTCTTGGAAGCCATTGACACAGCCGACCTCTACCGGGCATTGAAGCAAGAACAGCAACCTCGCAACCTTGGTCAGGTTCTCTTAGACTTGGGCCTAACGGGATGGAATTTACATAACGCTGTAAGCAAACACCCACTTATTTCCATATCTTTGAATGTCAAATCACTAATCCGATATTTTATAAGGGCAACGACGCAGCTTACACCCTTCAGTCCATGATTGGCATCACCTTCGCTAGCCTCGCAGCTACACACGCGCGTCTAGCTACCGCCCACGCGGAGCGAACTGCTCGCCTGGATACCGTAGCGAAAGAAGCCCAAGACCGCGTCAAAGAAGACAGCGATGAGTGGGAGCTAGCAGCCGGAGAAGGAGGCGACGGCGGGTCGGCCGTACGCTTGCCCCGGCGAGATCCGGAATGGGAAGCCCTAGGGCCAATTCCGGCAAAGTCTAAGAAGGTGGTTGCAAAAGAGAAGGCTGTTAGGGAGAGGAAGCGCGCGGAACAGGGGGCTGCGAGTCGCTTGCTGGCTTTGAACAAGAGCGGGTTGACGAATGGCAATGCCTTGGGTGGGAAGAAGCCGAATGGGAAACAGCAGAATGGGAAGGTGATTCCGTCACGTAACAGCAATCAGAACGAAAGCATCCCCAACAACAAACTCAATACGGGAACCCTAGGAGACACAAACGGCAAACAGCGAGCAAAACAGGACCCTGCAGAAAAGCAAGAGCTCCCAAGTCAATTCACCGAGCGCTTAGCTTTCCTAGATATGGATGATGATGAGGAAGGAGGAGTCTCACTGGTCTACAAGTGAGCGTGGAGCTGGCTGGTTGGCGATGAGCTTCACGCATACATAGCATTGTTGGTTGTGTCTTCTAAGGCCTCGAATCGGCAAGCAATTAGGGCGGGAGGCACGTAACTTGGCTTTACTGCATTTGAGAAAGGAGATCATACGAGGAGCTTGCGAGGGGGATGGAGGTAGCTAGGCCGTTGCCACACAAGTAGACTTATCAACGATAACCCATGCAAAATCTTTATTTCGCACGAGAGTCTTCCGAGTACATCTCCACCACACCATCCTCTACTCTCTCGCCAAATTTCAGTTCCTAGCTCTACCACTAGCAGTATCCTTTCTGCCTCTATGGTACACGTCGAAAATTCCGAGAAAAATCCGTCGCAAGTGCCAAACTCAAGCAAACGTTCGGCTTTCCGCACAGCTTCATAACCAAAGCGCATCTCTTTCCCCTTCGGATTCTGCTTGCCGGCCGCTTATGTTTAAAGCTACAAATCGAAAACCCCGCTCGAGAGCATCGTCCTCACTCGCCCCATTTCCCCGTTGTGCTTTCTACAACTCTCATTTGCAGCCCCACCCCCTTCCCTCATCTTCCCAAAACTCAAACCGCAACCTACCACACCCCTAAAGTTTCCTTTTCGCAGGTCAGTATCTACACAACGACTCTGATGGGATCACCATGTATCCTCAATGCTCAAGCTGAGGATTGGATGTGCGATGGGAGGACAGGAGATGGCGTGTGTATGGGTGCGATGGCAGGAGGGGAAGCTTGGGTTTGCCGGAACGGAGGCGTGAGGCGAACAGATTGCCTACCCGCATATTGTGCGATTGCTTCATTCGATGAGAGTGTAAGGACTGCATGTTCTCCTTTCATGTGCTAGCGAGTACCCGAGTCCTAGCGAGTCCTGCCGAGTCCTGCCGAGTACTGCTAGCGAGTCCTGCCGAGTCCTAGCGAGTCCTAGCGAGTCCTAGCGAGTCCTAGCGAGTCCTAGCGAGTCCTGCCGAGTCCTATTCTAGCGAATCCAAGCGAATTCAAGGAAGAACGCAGGCCAGCGATGAAACTTATCTGTACGCAGTGCTGGCTACGAACCTTCTGTCTAGTTACAGAAGAGCCTAGAGGTTTCCAAACAGACAAATCGACATGTCGATTGAGATCGAGCATCGCGTCACGATGCTCACAAACAACAAGCTCACATGGCTAGATGATCATGTGGCCAAACAGCGAACGGAAGCTCATGTCGAAGTGACCAGCTTCCACATACATAGACCAAAGCTCACCTAGCCCGTTCAGCTAGGTGGCAAAACAGCAAAAGTTCATCTAGCCCTGCCAGCTAGATGACCATACAGCGAATTCGGAAGCTCACGTCGAAGTGGTCAGCTTTCACATACATAGACCAAAAGCTCATTTAGCTCGCCCAGCTAGATGGTCAAGCAACAGCCAAACAGTCAATTTGAAAGCCCACGCCGAAGTGGCCAGCTTTCACAATTTTGGTTTGTCTATGTGATCACTTGGTCATATATGTTACGAATGTGCTCGGCTTGAATAGGGTTTCCTAATGGTAAAGCCCTACGGGATTGCCTACGGTCTAGCCAATATCTAGCATAGATCTGGCCCAGATCTAGCCCAGATCTGGGCCGTCGCCCTACCAAGCTCTAACACCTTCTAACCGGTTTTCCATTGCCTTCTAGGCAAACACCTTCCTTTGTGTTACCAAACATCCTTCTGAGCAAACATCTTCCTTTGTGTTTCAACACGTTCCCTTGGGACTAGCGCAGGCCCTGAGCACTATATAAAGAGTGTTCTTCGTACCCGACGTTCTTACTTCTGTATTCTTAAAGTCTTAGTTCTAGCTACCTCTATAGATCAAACATTTCACCCACGGCCCCATAGGTTGAATTTCTAGGCACGGTCCCAACAATATAGACAGTTCATGCGCTCGTATGCGCTTTTTATTGACGTGACTGCAAAACGAAAAGATAGCAAGCATCGATAGGTAGGTGAACTTTTTGTATGTAGAAGCTGACCATCACTGCAACGTGAGCTTTCGAATCAACTGTTTGACCACCTGAATAGAAGGGCTTGTTGTTTGGCCACCTGGCTAGGGTGAACTTATGTATGTGGGAGCTGATTACTTCGACGTGAGCTTTCGTTCGCTGTTTGACAACATGATCATTCAGTCATGTAGGCTTGTTGTTTGTGAGCATCGCGATGCGACATGTCGATTTGTCTGTTTGATAACCTCTAGGCTCTTCTGTAACTAGACAGAAGGTTCGTAGCCAGCATTGAGTACAGGTGAGTTTCATCGCTGACCGCTTACACAATGTCTTCGTCCTGAGAAATGCTACGCATGCGCTGAGTAATTGATTAGGGCTCGCTTGGACTCGCTAGGACTCGCTAGGACTCGCGTACTTGATTACGCGAATCCTAGCGAGTCCTAGCGAGTCCTAGCGAGTCCTAGCGAGTCCTAGCGAGTCCTGCCGAGTCCTAGCGAATTCAAGCGAGTACGCGCAAATGTCCTGAATATGACTTTTCACCAGTTGCTCTCGTGTGATAGAGCATTAAGAAACATCAACATAGTTCTGAGCTACATCTAAGAACAATCGGAATGTTCACGCCTCGTCCCGAGACCTAATCCGACCGCAGATCTTGACTCTTGGGTTTGATATACCGCTGCGGGTGCTATCGTGGGAAGATAGAGAGGGTTGTTGTAGGGCACAATCACGTTGTTACGCATATACTGTGACTGAGTATGTGTGTAAAAGGCCGAGCAGCTAAAGTGGGTGTGAGAGGCCCCATATAGCCGGATGGCAGCCCTGTGGCATGGCTAACCCTATGGACCCTGGGGATATCATGATAAATGCTCACAAAAAACAGAAAAAAGCCACACCCTCGTGGCAACGGGCTGGCGACGGCGAGGCCACAACGCATGAAGGGCTAGCCCATGTATCTCCCCGCAAACTCAACAGCCGGCGTGTGTAACCAGTGTAACCCGTCTATGAGCAGTATGAATCTAAGCTCTTTCTATGTTCGGAGCGTCCAAGGCTTGCCTAGCTCGTGGCGGTAACGGGGCGACGGAAGGTTCGCATAGCAGTCCTGTAGATGCTTAGTGAGGTGCTTGCAATGTGTTTAAGCGAGGGTGTAAGCAGGAGAAGAAGCAGGAGGTAGATGTCTATGTGTGGAATTCGGCTTAGCTTCGGCGTCGATTTGCTGTTCGATTTGGAGCTCATCGAAAGATGTTTCAGATTTACGCTCAGGCGGTGTTTTGGGAGCGACGCGCGTGTTTTTTCTAGCTCTTCTGAACATGCTGAACAGGTCGTTGATCTTGAGGTGGACTTTTGGTGAGGTGAGGGTGAAATTGGTAGGTTTCCGAGTGGAGATGTAAGTGCTCGAGCAGGTGACAGAGTAGCTGATCGAGTAGCTGGCTGAGTTGCTGGCTCAGGGGCCACAGTGCGTGTTGCTGGCAAGTCCTGCGGTTTTGTACGAGTAAAAGGTGAAGACGGAGCTGATTCGGTTGATCTTTTTCAAGTTGTTTGCGGAGGGGTGGCAGTGGCCTTCTCAGGGGGTTTGGGCGTAAAAGGTGGAAAAGAGGTTGGCTGAATTTCGATTCGTAGATAGGTGATGATTGAACATTGACGGAGAGGTAGGTGTAGTAGGAGGTATAAGGGCTTTCTCCGGGTTTTCAGGGGTAATAGGCGAAGATGAGGTAGAAGCAGTATGCTTTTTGGTATGACTCTCCTCGATTTGCTTTTAAAGCTTGATATTGAAGTTGAGCATTGTCGACATTCAAAGACCTCATCTTAGAGCTTCTGCTCATGTTCTAAGCGAAGCTTTTCGTTCTGCAGAAACAGAAGCACCTGTTTCTGACGTTCTAGTTGACGGGCTTGTCGCTCCTGCTCGCTTTTTTGTCGAAGCTCGTACCGACGTTGCTCTTGCTCTCGCCTCTGATTCTGTTGATATTGTACGACTTATGAGGATTGAAGTGAGCCGCGTATATGTATCTGTATGGTGGTTAATTAGATAGGCAGCTTGGTGAATGTTACGCAGGTGTGCTTTTGGCTGGTACTGCTATGCTGCAGCTAGGTGGTCATATCTGAAAGACTGTCTTCAGTTGATGCTATCATTTGTCACGGGAATGCCATGTTGTATGTATATTTGATGAATTAAAAGGATGTTTTGATCTATGTATGATGTGGAGAGTCTGAATAGCTCGAATCTAGCCCTGAGGAATACCATGATACTTTGCCCGTACTGAGAATACTGAGAACTTCTCGAACAACAAATCGCTGCTTACAAACGTCTGTCGCTCACGAGGAGCCGTCGCCCACGGAGAAGTCAGCTCGCGTAATCTGTGTAAGCCCATCTATAACAGTGTGAAACATGAACCCAAGCTCCTTTCAATCCCAGCCCCTACGGCTTGGCTAGCTCAGGACGGCGGCAGCCAGAAGTAGGAAGCTTGGAGTAGTCGCTCTGTAAATGCTTGATAAGGTGCTCGCAGAGCTGACAAGCTGAGGAGAAAGTAGAGGACAGTGGAAGCAGTGGAAGCAGTGTGAGTACTGATCGTCTTGGTACGACGGTCCCGCTCCATTTCCTGACATAGAAGAATCTCACGGTTGTACTCCTCATCCCATTATCATTACCATGACAGCTTAGGAAGAATCAGAGGCTCGAAGTCAAGGATAATAATTCTTCCACTCGATTGCTCTGGTTCTAAACCAGATAGTTTAATCAGATATACGAGAGGTTTGAGCTGAGAGATATAAGCCATGATAGCTGAAGGAACGGTAGGTAATAGACTGATAGTAAACTGACGGGTAGGCTGATGGTTCGACATTTGGTTCGAAAAGTAAAAGTGAATGGCAGGTTGAATCGGCGACGGCTGAGTGACTGTTACTGATTCCTTTTCCTGGCGAAGGTCAGGTGCTTGGTGGCTAGGTATGAAGACCTAGCTACTGGTCATGCTAGTTGATGCAACCTCTTGTCACGAGTGCTCTTGAAGACAACTTTTTGCCAGTTGCTCGTGCGTTAGAGCGATAAGTAGCATCATTCTAGTTCTGAGTTACAGCGTTCTTCTTTCAAGAGTTCTAGCGACATCTTCTAGCGAGTCCTAGCGAATTCTAGCGAATTCTAGCGAGTCCTGCCGAGTCCTGCCGAGTTCTAGCGAGTCCTAGCGAGTCCAAGCGAGTCCTAGCGAATCCTAGCGAGTCCTAGCGAGTCCTAGCGAATCCGCAAGGAATTAATGTATCCTTCATACTGTATCACTCAACGAAAAGATAAACACCCACAAACGGGATCAAAGAAGTCTAGATCTGAACTGCTACGCAGATTCGGTCAGCCGTACTCTATACGACAACGGTACTTGGCTGAGAAAAGATAGTTCTGTCGATGGGGAACCTTGGACTTGCAGTGGCTGTCTTTTATGCTATGAGCATTCTTGGTGTTAACGCGCAGCAGATCTCAGCTTTGCTGTGTCTCGTTGGGATCTGATATGGAAATAGGAAGCTATGTGGGGTGTGGAAAGTTAGAACATGCGCTGCTGCACTGAGAGCGGTAGATATAGATGACCACGCAATTCAGAATAGGAGAAGCGTCGAAGCCAAGGCACTCATGAAGACCGTGGCTCATCGATTCATGGTTTTTCGTTCTAAAGCCTACATCCAGCAACTTAACCCCTAACACTCCCTACTCTCTCGTCTACCTATCCTACCTGCACCTACACAGCAAAACAGCCGCCCTAATCTTAGAAAAGCCACTGGCCAGCAAAGTATCAATATCAGAAAACCTCCATGCGAAAAACGTCTACTAAAACAGTGATTGTGTAAACCTTTGTACAAGAAGCGAAGTGCGAGAAGAGAAAGCTCGTGCGGCGGGGATGCTCTCGACGGGCAGGGAACGCCGATTATGGGTTTAGTATTGGTAAGATATTGTAGTGCAGACGTAGATGGTTCGAAGTGGAGGGGCGTGGATGCTTAGGAAGTCACGTTACTCGAAGGCTGGCGTTGTTGGTGGTAGGAGCTGATGTTGGGGAAACCTCTGTTCAGAACATTAGCCATCGGCCCTTCAAATTCACCTTTTAGACCCACCTTGCAAGATCGATGCCCCCCTCCTCTTCATCTATCTCGGCACTCCTATTAATGCTCAGCTGCAACCCCGAACCCCTCCCCCTCGTCGGACTCTCGTTCCCATTCATAGCCGGTGGTGGAGGACTACTACTCTGCATGCCCCCAGTCTTCAAGGGGCTCATCTCTCCAGCCCATCTGGCAGGCGTGCTTCCGAGTTCTCCGCTGTATTTCCAGAATGGCGCGGGGCTACTGTCTGCCATATGACTGGTGGGTAGTCTAGCCGTCTGGGGCAGTGGGGCGTTGAGGTTATGAGGGCGCGGCGCGGGAGTTACTAGGGAGTTGCTATCATAACGCCAAGAGCCAGAGGTGAGGGTGGGGGAGGAACCCATTGCTGCTACGGCACGACCAGGAGCGCGGCGGTGTGGTAACGGGGATGCGTCGTCTGAAAGTACTGGCAGGCCTTGCGAGGCAGTCAAGTGGTTACCCCGGGATGGCGTAAAGGATTCTTGGGCAGCTGGTGGATAAGATGACATCGGTGGAGTCCGCGAGCCTGGGGAATCTTTTAGAGTCCCGTTTACATCCGGCGGATACGTTTGGACAGACAGGAGATTGATATCCGTTGGCCCTGTAGGAGGTCTTAAGGCGGGCGAATTAGGCCCGGATGACTTGCGGCCAGCTTTGCCTTGCTTCTTTTGGTGCTTGGCGATAATTTCATCGGCCTTGCCCTCTACCAACCGCCATTTCATTCCCTTGCCTGGCTCGTCGGTTCGGCGGGGGATTTTTTCGAATAGGGGGCTCAACGAGAGATTGTGGCGTATAGAGTTCTGGAAAGTCTTAGTTTATTTAGTTTGTGGTACTACATGCAGGAGTAAACAACGACTTACCTGCCAGCCTGCAGGTTGATGCCGATAGAACGCAAAGTTTTGCTTGATCCACTCATAGATACCGGAGAGGGTCAGCATTTTGTCATCGGTTGAATTTATGGCCCTCGAAATCATGACTGCATAACTCATGCTTGGCCTGACCGATTTGTTGGCATCGTCAGCGTAGTCTATCTCTTCGTTAGACTGCATAAGAAATCCCCGTCCATAAGTGGGCGATCTTTTCTTCCCCGAGGTCCCTTGAGACGACTTCCTTGGCGATTGGACAGGAGTGGTCGGTCGCACATGGTCGGGAGGTGCTGGAGCAATATTTGCTTGTCCACTCATACGAGGATGTACTACAGACTGAGCCTGGGACGATCGGGTTCTATCAACTGGTGTCGAAGGTTCTGGATGGGCATGGGGTTGATGGTTCCATCGACCCGAACCCTCCACCCCCTCAGCATGATCGCGAATCATCTTGATGAACATTGGGTGAATATCCGCCTTATCTTCGGCGGTGATGAACATCATCTGAGTCCCAGCAATTCCAAGCACGTCCCCACTGCTGATATCGCACTGCTGTCCGCGTCGAAGTGTCGTGTCATTGACTTGCATTCCATTTCGACCGTTGACAATCACATGCCACCTCGTGTCCTTCAAGTCAAAGAACAATTCGGCATGTAACCTTGAGATAGTCTTGCTTGGTCCTAAGTCGATATGAACGGTCGAAGAGTCATCGGTCTCCAGTGCCGGAGTTCTTGAACCGTCTTCCCCAACACTCTGTCGAGAGTACGAATCTGGGGGCCGCCCAATGTTGATGTTGAGTTTCTTGACGTAGTAGGTCCAATCCCTGCCACAAACTTTGGCATAAGCCGCGACACTCTCCCCACAAAGCTCTTCAATATTCGAGTTTGACCATTGTTCGGCAACAGCCACAGCATCCTTTGCAACGCTTAGATGAGGAATAACTGCATCAGCTAGCTCTTGTACTTCGGCATTGCTCGTAGTGCCATCAGAGACGGCATCATCCTGTACGCCCTCGTTTTCTGGGGTCGCCGCCAGGGTTGGTACTGGAGCTGGGGCCGGAGCGCCATTGGCCTGATTCGAACTTTAGCAGCTGTACATTCTCCACCCAACTGCAGAAGAAACTTACTCTTCGCTTTTTTGCCGCAGGTCGAGACGGCGACGAAGACGGGATGTCAGCATCGGAAAGCTTACCAGCGGCGGCCGTCCGCTTGCGGCCACTGCGCCGAACTCCAGAAGACATCTTGGTGGGAAGATGATAGTCTCTATAGCTTGAGTCCAGCGGTTGTGCGGTTGTAGAAAGTGAATTACAGAAAGGGTGGTCCGTCAGTAGATCTCTGTGTTGACAAACTCCGAGGTGGTGACCGCCTCGCATACGTCAGAGTTTGCCGGTAAAGATCGTCAAACACAAAGTCTCTTAGTTGAAGATAGGAGAACACATCCAGCGCAAACCGGCATCTAGTTCTACTAGAGGCTTGCAACACAGAGAATTCTGAGTAGGATATTCCGAGTGCGAAGGGCGATAAAATCCTCACGATGTAGGAAGGGATGTAGATTACAACGCGTGCCGTACGCGATTGATTGATAAGTCGGCGAAAAGTCGCAATGCAAATTCCACAGAAAAAGAGACTCCAAAAGTACAAGAGCGTCTCCAACGAGTGGTGATACTCGGGAAGTAGAGAACGAAGGTAAGAATGTCTTAAATCGTAAGTACTTATTTGCCGTTGTGACCTGAGGTTTGATGGACTCTCTGTGCGACTTGGAAATATTGTGATTGGTGGATTATTACTACCAAAACATTCGCCAAGACACTTGTCTCCGGATGGGAACACCATCGAGATATCAAATGTGCTCAAACGTTGACTCCTTTAGTGCCTCTTCCGACCACCATAACGAAATGCCATGTTCTGGACCAGTACCCAACGGCTTGTATAAGCTATCATGCAGTCGGAAGAGAGATAGTCATTGTTTGTTTCGGGGGTCTTCCCTCTAAGATCTATCTCTATGTGAGAAGCGAAGCCGATATTCCCATGGTTCGAGGGATCACACAAGCAAGCCACTGAGCACTTTGCTGTCTAAGTATTATGGCGTGAGTCATTCTAATCTCCTAATCTTGCCTCTGGTTCGATTCCCCTTGATGTCTCTGCCCTCATCAATATCCAGAAGAGCTTCCCTTTTACGTTCTCCAACATCCTTGAGCCCATCCCTCACTACTCTAGTTTCAATGTTGACGCCTTTTTCCTCGAAAGCATCCATTTTCACCCCAATTCTCGCTTCAATGGCTAGAAACAGTGCAACATCTCTCTGACCCACCATTGTAATAGCTTCTCCCTTCTTTCCAGCTCGTGCTGTCCGTCCAACTCGGTGGATGTAGTCATCGGGGTTGCGGGGGACATCGTAATTCACAACCAAGTCGACTTCAGGAATGTCTAGCCCTCTGCTTGCTACGTCCGTCGCGACTAGTATGCGTGCTGCTGACGCTCGGAATCTCGCTAGATTTGATGTTCGGTCTTGCTGGGACAGTAACGAATGTAACGATGTGACACGGTGTGCCAAAAGCCTGAGTAGGCGCTCAAGGAGATTGGCTGTAGCGGTACGATTACAGAATATAATCACAGATTTTTTGGCCGCATTGAAAGGTGTAAGGAGAAGTATGTGTAGGTAAGCCTCACGGTATGTAAGGGGTACTTGAATATATGTCTGATGTAGAGTTGCTGGAACGGCTATCTCGGATGTGTCAACCTCGCAGACGAACACGGGAGGTCTTTCTTTCTCTCTTGGTAGAGACTTGAGAGCCATGACTTCTGCTGTCAGTGTAGCAGTAAAGAGACATGTTTGCCGCTCATGCGAAGGTGGAAGAGCAGAAAGGCAAGTCTCAACATCAGGAAGCATACTTCCTGGGCCAGAAGCTAGGAGACGATCTGCTTCATCAAGTACAACAACACGGGTACGCCGTAGCCCAGCTATCGTGTCTTTGCCAGACGTAAGGATATGATCGGCTAAACGGCCAGGGGTTGCAATCACGACGTGTGGACGTTGAGATAGTGCTATCGCCTGCGGGCGCATCTCGACACCACCAGTCACGAGTATCGCTTTGAGGTTCTGTGAAGCAGAAATGGCTTTGATTTGTTCAAAGATTTGTAGGGCGAGTTCCCTTGTTGGTGTAAGTACAACGGCAAAGATGCCCACCGGATCCTCTGCCCATTTTTGTAATATCGGCACCGTAAATGCCACCGTCTTGCCCGAACCTGTCCTACTGCCTCCTATAACGTCTCTCCCATGTAGTATCTGGGGGATGCAGCCCTTTTGTATGCCAGTAGGCCTAAGGATGGCCATTGCGGCCAAGGAAGCAACGAGCCATGGTGCGACTTCCAGCGTAGCAAAGCTCGCCTTTGAATCAACCACCTTCCCGTTACTGACGATGGGATGTAAGATATCGCTGGAGGTTTTTACGGCGCTGTCAGGTGCTCGAGGCTTGATGCGTGACGACGTTGGCGCAGTTGGATGTGGAGTTTCAGGTTCTGGTAAGTCTGACTGGGGCGATACTTTACGCCTCTTCCTCGAAGGTTCTCCGACGCTATCTATTTGATTTACCTCTGAAGCATCACTCGCTGAATCTGACGACGATTGAGAAATAGGCGAAGGCTCCCGAACTTTGGGAGCCATAGTCGGAGACAAGGCTTGAGGAATTGGTGGTTTAGTTGCGCGTTGAACAGGCCCAGCGTTAATCGTTCCTCTAAACTCTTACGATTCTTTGTAACCGTTCAACAGCTCAGATTTCTCCGATAGTATGCGAAGACTTCTTTTGTCAAGATTGGCGTCAGCGGAATTTATCTCCCGCCGTCGATCTTCAGCCCTTCCAATAATACATTCCTTACCCTTAGGTTACCACAGTTTCGTCCATATCATACGCACAACCTCTGCACAGCTCCTGAACCGTATCGACAAAGACATGGCCGTCCGCTTGATTGAAATTTACAAACCTTCCACAAGTTGATCAATTGCTTGCCTCGACTTTCTTCATCTACCTGTTCCGGATTTCCCGTTGTTTCAAGATCCTTGCTGCCCTATGAGGCTGTAAGGCGCAGTTATCCCTTCTTGGTACCTTATAATCTCCTCCCATGACACCCCAATGGCCTTCAACTCAGCTGTACTTCTTGGGCTTTGCATTGTGCACATTGGGGGGCCTGATTTACTCATGTTATAATTATGCTTTTCCGCTCCTGATTTCTTTCTGTCTGTCTGTAAAACGTCCCTCATTTATTCGAATCAAGTGTTGTACATTATTCCCATCTCCAGTCTTTCAATATGTATTTCTCACACTCTTTGATCCTCAGTCTCTTGACAACTGCCTTGGCAGCACCTACCGCCATCGAGCAAGAAGCAAAGAAAGGATCGTTCAAGCTCGAGGCCGTCCGACGAACAATCCCTTCTCTTGCGTGGAGAAAGCGAGCGTTCGGCATAGGCCCCGCAACCCCACAACAACAACCCGTCCATTTCTGGACGACCCACGTCGCTGTCGGAACACCTTTCCAACTGCTCAATGTGACCATTGACACTGGATCGGGAGATTTCTGGCTGCGTGCTGGGCATGATGTCGCACCTGCGGATGTCAATCCTAACCATGCCATATTTGACCCGACCGCAAGTTCCACTTGGGTCAGTGACACTAGCTACTCATTCTCCATCAGCTTCGCTTCTGGAACCATAAAGGGCTATGTTGGTAAAGATACCATTGGATATGGCGATGTCGTTATGCCCAATTCCCGCGTAGAGCTCGCGCCCGCTGCCAATGATGATTCGGACACTGACGGCATCATCGGCATGGCCCTACCCATTCCTGGCCAAGACTGTACGTCTTCCCATCTGAACCAAGCTACCATTCCGCAAAACCTACCAAACTAAAACTCCCCCAGTACCACCTAACGTCAACGGCCCACCTCCACCATTCGTCTCCGAACTCGCCGGCTTTCTCGACGCCCCAGTCCTCAGCTGCGACCTCCGCAGCAAAGATGTCGGCACCTTCGAATTCGGCAAAATCGACGACTCCAAATTCCACGGCGACCTGACCTACGTCAATATCGACGCCAGCAGCGGAGCCTGGAAGATCGACCAAATGTTCTTCACCATTGGCGGTGTGCCCACAAGCGCTAGTGCGGGCACGAGCATGATCCTGGATACTGACGGGAATACCATGTCGCTTGATGCTGCAGTCGTGAAGGCGTACTATGCTGCTATTCCCGGGTCCAAGGACGTTTCTAGTGCTGGCGACGCTTCGGCTTGGACGGTGCCTTGCGCGACTGCCATGCCGGATCTTGGCTTCAACTTTGGGAGTGTCTCGAGCCAGACGAATAACACTGCCACAGTCCCTGGATCAGTCATCCTGGGCGGTCCTGTTGATAACGCGGGTAGTAAGTCATCTCCCCTTCGCCGCTTGCTGTGCTGCGATCTCTTTTGATTAGAGGACACATAACTTACCACACCTCGCATCCAGACTGCGGCACCAACCTCATCGGCGGCGGCGGAAACTGCGGCCATCCATTCTTCGAAGCCAACTTTGTCGTCTTCAACTGGGCCGGGCCATTTGTCGGTATCGCTCCCCACGCCTAATTGGCAATTCCCGCATTCGTCTTCCCATTCCTTAGCAGCACAGCGCGTGGCGTTGGTTTTTTGGCGGGTCTTCCACAACCACTAGCAGTAGAAACATATCATTCGTATTTCGTGGCCAGCAGAACGCCCGTACAACAATGAAATCTCACCACATGATACATATATCCCCCATACTCTCCTGCCCTCTAGGATCCGACATACTACATAGACGCCCATACCCCTCTTCCGAGGAATGTAGAACCCCCAAAACACCAACCGCACGCATCCCACCACCCCATCGTCGCCATCACCCTATTCGCAGCCCGTATTTCTTCCCAGCGGTTCCGTTCCCAACTCTCCGCGCCCGACCTTCTACGAATCTCCCCCTGTTCTTCGATCTTTCGATTGGTTCTTCAATGCCTCCTCAACTCCTCCTTTTTTCCCCTTCTTTTTTCCTTCTTCTGCCATGTATGTGGAATCGATTGTGTGTTACAATTCCGAACGAGCTTGCCCACCTCGTATCTCATCCATTCTATCCCTCCTTGTTCCTTGTTCCCCCACCCACCCATCCCCAACCCATCCCCAACCCATTCCCAACCCTAGAACTTTAGTCTTTCATCATCATCGATTTCCTTTGCTACTTCTTGTTTCCTTCCCCTCCCTCTCTCTCCCCCTCTCACCCTCCCCCAAAACCCACAAACAACCTGCCACGGAACAGAAACCCCCAAAACACCGGCTCGAGGACTCGGCGTATCCGAGCGCAAAGGGCCCCGCCCAAGGAAAGACGAATGGACCTTTTTCTTTTCCTGAAAGAATGATGTTGATGGTAGAGAAGGGAAAGGGAAAGGGAAAGGGAAAGGGAAGCGCTGGGGAGCCGGTATGCGGAAGAAGGGGAGGCGATGTCTACTGACTACATGAGGGCTTTTGATCACCGGGGCGAGTACGGTAGGTGCTTGAAATTGACCCAGTTTGTCGTCTCGTGGCAAGGCGTTAGTCTTTATCTCGCCCGTGGATCATTCCCTGGCGACACGAGAGGGGACGGGATGGACGCTTTTGTCAAGGCTATGAGCTATCCGCTAGTAGTGAATAATTCATAGATGTGCCAGCGAATGAAGCAAATACGAGAAAGCGCCGCCTGTTGCAATTGCCCCCTTTTGAACATTTGATCTCGTCAATCATCGGAGCCTTGGTTCAACAACGTCCTATCCCCATATCCCATATCTCATTCCCCATTTTCATATCCCATACCGTCCTACCCCAGCAAATCCCACTCACCTCTCCCACCGAAAGCCCCCATTTAAACACCAAGCGAAGGGTAAAACACCTCATCCTGCCCCTGCTCCTGCTTCAGCTCTATCTTCATCCCCATCCCACCCTCCTCGCTTCCTTCCTGCCCATCAATCTCAAAATCCTCCCTCGCCAACCTCCCCTGCACCCACTTCCTCAACGCCTCAATTGTCCTCGCTTGCTCCACCCAAATCTCATTGGCTCTGATCGCGCCCTCATCCAGTTCTCCAGAACCACCAGGAGAGGAGACGAGACCCGAGAGCGCAGGATCAATGTTGGATGATGGGACTTGCACTTGATTGCGAGTTGCAATGGAGAGCTTGGTGTCGTCCTTAGATGACGACACAGCTTTTGTAGGCGTGGTGCAGCTGTCGTCAGATGTATCCATCGCTTCTTCGGCCTTTATGGGGCGTAGGGGACGAGCTTTCTGCAGCGTTCCTCCGCCGTGGCGATGGCGGGAGTCGTTGTCAAATTGGGTGCCTAGGGCGGAACTGGGCGCCATGCTGGAGGGGAAGTAGCCGGTGGATGTCGCTGCGGAATTCGGAAGGGTTGGATACATGGTACTGCTTGTTTGTGTGGGCGACAGGTTATAATTAGTAGTAGGGGAATGCCCTGAACTGTAGGTGCTGGCGCTTGAAGGTGGTGTTAGGCCAGGGGTGCCATGATGGTTTGGTGGGGAATTGGCTGCTGGAACCGCAATTGATGATGGACCATTCTGATGAGGTGACAGTAACTGTCTGCTTGGTGGAGACTGGCTGTGGCGCAAGACTATGCCATTCTGGACGTAATGCATCTCTGGCTGAGCGACGCCTGCGGCGGCAAGTTGATTCGAATTTTCGTAGATGGTAGTTTGCATCTGCGCATATCGACTGTCGGCCGCATGGAGATCGCTCTTAGTCCTTAGGTTGGGCAATAGGGAGGGAAGTGAGTAATGTGTTGTGGGCCCAAAGACCCCATTAGCACCTTCGTTGCTGGTTGCGGCAGCTACCGGTTGGTAATCGGCCATGCCTCCGGCTTGGAGAAACGGTATTCCGCTACTGCGAATGAAGTTTAAACGACTGCTTACTTGGGTATACGATCTCGGGTCGAAACTGCCGTTGTGTATGTCCGGGACTAGGTTGTTGAGGGCGTTGAAACCTTGCTTTCCAGTGTTGAAAGCAGCATGACTACCCGGGTCCTGGTAGTATACCTGGCCGTAAGCCCCAGGGCCTGATTGAGCGGTGGGTGCATAGTATCCTCCTTGCGATCCTTGCTGGCTCTGTTGGCCGTAATTCATAGGCATATTCGACTGGAGTTGGTGGTTGTCGGTATAATATCCTGTCGCTGTGGAGGCGAGGGCTTGCAAGTCAGTGACCATGTCTAAGCAGTGTCAGAGCAAGAAAATGTGAAATAGACATCTGGCAACGTGACCAGTTTACCTACTCTTATGTTGATTCCCCATATTGTACCCCCCATTGTGGCCATTGTTCTGAAGAGGGCGATTGCCCTGGTTGGGATCCGGACCTCGGGCAGCGGGCGTATCATCAGCGTGGGTCTTGACATGCTTCTTCAAGTCCTGAGGACGCTTGAATGCCTTGCCACAGAAATCGCATCGATGCGGCTTGAGAGGAACGTGGACGCGGATGTGAGAGGTGATGTGGTCGCGTTTGACGACGGTAATATGGCAATTGGCCCAACCACAGGTCAAGTTGAGGTTGTTGGTACTCTTGCGACCAATATGCCTCTCGCAAACATGGTCCTGCAGAGAAAACGCTGTTAGCCCGGGTAGAGCAGCTAGACAAAGGACTGGAGCTTTGCAAGGCTTGGCATTCTGATGACCTCAAGGGTTCGATGGAGGAAGGCTTGGCACTTGGCAATTCAACGTCTCTTCTTCTGCAACCTCACTGCACAACTTGTTCCACTCCTTCAGTATCTATGTCGCCCACGTCGACTTGGACTCAACGCCGGGTTTTAATGGGTGGAAACAGGAAACATGAACGATTCAAGAACATGGGATCGATACTCACATAAAGCTCCTCAGCATTCGTTGCGCTCTCCCCACATCCTGTCCACTGGCAGGCGAATGGACTAAGACTACTACTCTGTAGCGGAGCTACTTGTTGATGTTGCTGGTGTTGTTGACGTTCAGCCGGAGGCGTGGGACGCCCTTGGGCGAGTTGATGCTGGTCAGAAGAGGACATGATGCTTTCACGCGTGAGAGCGCCAAGCAACCCGCTGGTGGTGGGTGGTATGGGAATTCTTGGCAGTCGTTCTACCTTTTGTATTTCTTGACAACGGTGTACAACCAAGATTCAGAAGTCTTGGAAGATGTCAGTGTTAAGGATACAATATAATATGGTAAGGCTTAAAGTAGGGAAAGAACGATGGTAGGAGTACCTCATGCAAGTGAAAAGTTATCCCTACGGCTCGCTCATACCATTACCATTATTCACCTGCGAACTCGAAAATCCACTGGGAGCGCCAAGGGCGGAAAGAGGAATAGTACACAACACAGCCCCCTTGACTCCATTCAATCACTCCTGTCCCCCTCTCCAGATCCCTCCATCACACACTGTTTCTCGGCTGAACTCGCCTTTTTCCGTGGTCAAAGAGGGCGAATCAGAGATCAGTGCCAAGACTTGCCAAGATTTGCCAAGACACGGAGATGCTTGGAACCCCGCCCTTGCTGACTGAGCCACACTGGCGGTACGGATACCATCTTTCCATCTTTTCGGCGGAATGCTTGGGGCCAAGACTTTGGTGTTGCGCGTCCTGGCTTGGCATTTGCTTGGCGCTGTGAGCTGATGTCCCGTGGATGCTTTGGACAAATAGGGATCACGGGCAAGAGGATTAAACCTTGCTTCTGTATACCGGGCTTCGATATGGTAGAGAGTGTGGCGGCATGGGAGCATGCGTGTGCCTCATGAGTCATGACCGTACTAGATTACTGTCAGACTGAAACCGAACGAGTATGAGACCTGTATTAATCGTTCAATGAGACGGATGTGAGAATAAGCAGCATCAGATACATGGTCGTCACTCTCGTGGTGGTCGTGATGAGTTTGTGGTTAGTACCTGGCTCATCAATATTATCTACCTGGTGTGTTCATTGACTATCCGCGTGCTCATTCCGATGACATTCAAATCATCATGTAACCTCTGATCCAACTCCTGCTCTCCCCTAGAAACGCCCTCCTGAAACCCTTCCAAGAGCCCCTGGAAAGCACCACCTGAACCTCCCGATGTCCTTTTTATGCTTTCAATCCCCCATATGTACACCAAGAACCCCATTCCACAATTTTATGAGCAGAGAAAATAAATACCTACCTTTGTACGCGGAGCTATGGTCTATATCCTTGATCCATCCACCCCATGCTCCAGTCCTCTCCGAAAATCTGATCCATATTCATCCCAGGGGTGACTACTCCTTGTCTGCCATGCTGTTGTGCCCATTGACTGTCACCATCGCTCATAGAAGATGAACCCGTCGCCTCAGTGATATCGAACGGCACGCTCATATTTGGCATTTCGTTTCCAGACGTTTGCCCTTGCGTCACGTATGACGGCATTGGTCCGAAAAACTGGGCGTCGAGGTTCTCGAAAGCTGGGCCAGTACTTGAATCGGAGGCTTGGCTGTACATATTCGGGTCATAAGGATATTCTTGCTTGGCGAATCGACGGTTCTCAAGTGTGGTCATTGGCTGGGTAGGGTACGCGAAGGGATCGGTCGAGGGGAACATCATGGCTGAGAGGTCAAAAAGGCCACCGCCAGCCATGTTTGGGGGTATGGAAAAGTTTGCCTGTGTCGCGCTGGAGGACATTGGATCACTTGGACTATCTGGTGTATGGACACCAATGCTGTGTGTCGTTGTCGGGCTATAAGTATCGTTTGAGCCGGGACGGTGACCCGTATCGATGACTTGCTGGCGGAGTGACGAAGACTCCTGAGGTATAGAGGAGCGTTTCCACGTTGAAGCAGCTGGATGAGGGGATGTACTTGCTCTTTTGAATTGGCTCTCGGCATTCGAGTCTGGGGAAGATCTCCGAGTCACATCTGGAGCGCTACGGGCAAGTTTGAGTTGCACAGCAGGCTGCTTTGACGATGCGGAACGCTTCTTGGGGGTAGTAGAAGCCCCTGGTACCGATTTCAGCTTCCCCGGTAGCTGCTTGAAGAGGCCCTGGAGATACAGTAAGTATCTGTGATTACTTTTGATGGTTGAGAAGGCTTTTCATACCGCTAATGTCCTCGAGCACCTGTCCGCTGCCATGCTTCTCTGCGCGAGGCTCGCCAAGGTGGACTTGCCCTCACTTGCATCTCGAAGGATATCTTTGCTGGTCGGACTCTGGGGGTTCTCGACTACGAAAAACACCAATGACAGAATCGCAAAGAAGGTAGTGTACATATAGAACCAATATGCTCCAGTCAGCAGCCCTCTTTTCTTCATCTCTCCGGTTATGTGGATGATGTTTCGAGACACGCTTACGCAGGCTGCTGCGCAAGCATACGATCGTTTGTCGACCGTTTTGTTCTTTACCGTGGGCGAGACGTAGTGCAAAAACGGGCGATAGAGGAACATCTGTATGTGGGCGTACGCCATCCGCAGGAGTTGCTGTATCCTGTAGCCAACGTTAGCAATGAAATCTCTTCCGCTCCTGGTGGTAGGAGTTTACCTTGCAATCTCTGGAGATGCTTCACCGCCAGGTCTTAAAGCCATCGGCAAGCCTTCCAGCCATTGCTGAAGATCATGCTCGATCTCTCGGATTTTGGCGTGACTGACGGCATATGTTGGGTTGGAGTCGATTTGCGAATGATCACGGGCCTTCATCGGATAGATATATCTGACTGTCTTTGCAAGTATATGGACGAGTTGAGTATGGAAGTTGAATGCCGTCATAAGAGACAGTCTTCCGGGAGGCACAGGAAGGATCCCGTCCACCGTGATATATTCGTCATCAACTTCCACCGGCGTTTGTTGGTCAATGTCATCGTCACTCAGCATCTTTGGAAGACCGAGCAAGGCCGCCACGTAGGTGTCCATCTTCCGCAAAACCCAGAAAATCCGTTTTCGCGTTTCTAGTTCTACTGGATTAAAGGGGATGCGAACAGTCCGATGTAAGCCCATCCGAATAGCAGACCTCAGCACTATGCCAATGTGCGAGTAGCATGTGCTGAGTCTTGCCGAGGACTGGAGAAATATGATCATAAATAGAATTGTTTGCAAAGCTGTCAAGTCCCGACAATCGGTGACGTCTATCATCTGACGCGAGACTCTAAAGTAGTTGAAGCTGAAAGCGAGTCAGTCAAAGGTCCTATGCCCTAATCTCTGGCTACTCTGCTTACCCCTGATCTATCGCGCTTTCGTAGCCTTCTATCTGCAATATGCTTGTCTCGGCCTTGGCAAACAGGCAACCCAAGGCCAAGGCGGAGTAGAGAAGGGGTAGGAACCTGTTCTCATCATTCCCAAAGTTTTCCGGCGCGACGTCGTACACGCGATCGAACATGGCATAGAACGTAGGCTGATGCACGAAGCGCATCAGAGCGCAAGCATCGTCCAGAGCGTACTCGCACAATTTTCGTGCACAGTCTCGACTCGGTAGGTCCTGGGTATTGAGCGAACTGGAGTCCATTGGCGAATCCACCAAAGACTTTGGCGATTCGAAAGGCTGCGACAAGGACATAGGAGATCTAGTTTTCATGAATGGCATCGCAGTATCTTCAACATTGCCCATCAAATCCCCAAACTGTTCACGCATACGTCGCAGGAAGACGAGCCCTGAAGAGTGGCCATGGAAGTCCCAATACCCCTGATCATCTATGTCCAACAGACCGGTACTTTCTACCATGGATTCCAGTAAAGCGTCTTTTTCTGCATTTGCGTTCGGTGGAGGGTTAACTTGTGGGATCCCGTGCAATATCGCCGGCATTGTTTGGGCGTAGTCGATTGGCTTGATCTCTTGCTTCACGACTGGTTGCATGCGTTGCCGCATACCCACTTCACAATTAGGATCATCCAAGTCCACGTTGGGCAATACTATCTTTAATAGTGCTTCTGCTCGCTGCAGACGGGTTTCCAAAGCCTCGATATAATGTGGAGCGGGGTTGCGCCGGCGGTTCGAGGGCTGGTCATAGGTACAATCTAAGTGGTCCTGTCAATGCAAAGCTCACAGTGCCTTTTGCTCATCCTGCCCAAGCATACTGATGTGATGACTGACCATAACTGTAGACCGTACAGTGGGTACACGGTTGCTTCCCATCACATTTGATCTTCTTTCTTCTACACTCATCGCAGGCCCTAGTCACGCGCCTCCGTTTCTGCACTGGGAGTGAGACTTTTGGGGGTTGAGCGGAAGATGCTGCGCTACTATCCACTGATGGAGTCGGCGCGTTACTTGGGTTTTGGTGCCATTGACCATCCTGCGGCGATATGGCAGCTTCATCCTCGGACTCTTCTTGCGATGATGACGAATCAGGACTGTGCACTCGCTCCATTTCATTAAGTTATTATGATTGTAATGATGATGCGACTCTTCTTAGACATGAGACATGAAAAGATCAATCGATAGGGGAGCTACGATGATGGACTGTAAAGGCTCCAAAGAAGTTTACTGGGGGAGCACTTGGGGTTTGTGTCAGTTACCTATGTGATTGACGCCCAATGACATAATGTTCGAGGGCTCTTTTGGGCTCAATCGGCTATAAGGATTCCGTATACATACTTAGAATATTCTATAGCCGATTGAGGCTGAGCCGGCCCGTCTGCATGATGAAATGATGATATGCTGCTGCTCGCATTCGACTACATATCTTTCAGTGACTCAATCAGATTCTACCAATCAAGTAACCTTGAGTCAGGTACCTTCACTTCAGCATGGCGAAGGTGCTGCATCCGATATCGCTTCAGTGGTTTGTCAGCATTTACCGGCGCCGAGTGATATATAAGCAAATGCTGTACGGAGTACATACGAGTACCTACTAACTACTAAGGTAGTTCCGTACCTAAAGTAGGTAAGCCTTCAATTCGTGCCCCACCTTAGATTGCACTATTTTACGCCACCATATTGATTGCCTCGCATAAGTCCCGCATAAGTCCCGCATAAGGTACCTTACCGCCTTACGAAAGGGGTGGTGGCGGAGCTAGGACCGCTTTCGGAGTCGAGTCCTGCGCAACGAACTCCAACATAAGAGTATGTAAGCACGTACATATATAGACATGAATTTTGATGCCTTAGAGGGTCATGGCCTATTCCCACGACTCTGACTTCTGTAACTGACTCCTCGAGTTCCTAATCGAGGCGGCTGCATCTCAAAGATCTCGTTCCCCACGTTATTCCCATCTTCTCTGAAGCTTGTACGACGATGCACATCAGTGCTTTCCTTCCCTGCCTCGCCCCGTTCAATCGAGTCGTTTTCACCAAGTCTTCCAGCGGGTTCGGCATTCTCAATTAGGTCGGCACCATTCGGTGACGGATCGAAGTCTTCTCCAAAGTTTCCGCCCACGCTTTCCATAGTGAACGGGGATGCGGTAGGTGCGTCCAGTATAGAGAGCTCCTCCTTTGTGAAGTATTTGGGCAACAGAAAAGTGCGGACTGGGATTAGAAGGAGGATGATGATTGGAAATCCAATGGCGGCGATCGTCTGCGTGATCGCAAAGGTAGCGCCGAATCCGATGAGCTCGAGCGCGACGAAATACCAAATGGCTTGTTTGCGCTGGATGCGAGAGAGTGTATCCGATGCAGGAGTGAGATTTCTGTCGCGACAAAGATATAACATCTTCAAGGTAATACCATTGCCTTCTAACGCTTGAATACCCATGATAAAGAAAAGACCTGCGAGAACTCCTTGAGGTATCAAGTGTAAAACAATCAACAACGGCCCGGACATGGTCCCTAACGTCAAGAAGCCCTGTGCTAGGTTGGAGAAACGCTGTTCAACAACATGGTCTACTACGCGGGTTGTATGGCCCTTGGACGCGCCGGACTCGGACTCGTCCGATATTTGGCGGGTTACGCACAGCGAATTGGTATGAAATGGTGCTTGTGGAATAAGTCCATTTGGGAATGGAATACCCAGAAGGCCGGCAACCCCGGTGGTCAGTCCAAGGAGGAATATGTCCCAATGGAAACCTGCCGGCTTGCGAAGAGGGAACTCTGTACCTTGCGCAATGAGAGATGACACTATCATTGGATCAGCGATAGGGCTGATATCAAGAGAGTCCGAATCTCCCAAAATGCGATTGGTGTTTTGGAAAGAAAAGGGTCTTACCATTGTGGTCGAAGTAGAACAAGACCGTCAGCAGGACTGCGAAGGGTATGGCGATAAAAACGTCACCAACATTTATATCCCAAAAATGTATGAACCACCCACGATCTTGGGTAGGGAAAAACGCCTTGCTCGTAGGCAGAGTCTGAAGCCCTACACTTCGCATGTGCCCGATATACACGAACCCGGTAAAGAAGATGATTGTTAAAGGAGTACCGTAGTCCTCAATGAATTTACGAATATAGCGTTGGAACAAGCTGCTGCCGCCTATGACCCCACATACGTAGCCCGTCATGAGCACCAGGAGCGAGACCATTATTGAAAGATAGGCTGAGGCTTCGCCAGCAAGGCCCCACTGGCGAGTCAGCACCTGTATGCCTTTCTGAAGATATATGAAAGCGACATAGAACCCAAAGATGTCGCAACTGAAGCGAGTAACGTATGTGACGCCATTGCAAGCATTGGTGATGGCAAGAACCCAGTGCATGACTAAGGACCATCTGCACCGTAGTCAGTGCTTGCAATACTGCAGTACTTGGGGAACATACAGTCCAATCCAGCACATGAAGGCAAAGTAATTGGTGCCACGAGGGGTGATGATATCATAGACTGTGTAGTTAAATACTGTAATGGGTCCTATGGAACGATCAACTTTTACCTCCAGGTTGTGGTACGAACACTGAGTACCTGTAACACCAACAATAACAAGCGGTTGAGCAGCGAAGACAGAAAAGACTACAGATCCGAGTACCGAAGACAGAAGTACTTCATTCACCCCGAAGCTCATAGCTGTCTTAGAGAACATATCCAACGAGAATGCAAGAGCCGGGAGTATACTGCCGGATTGGTTAGTTTTATGCATAAACAAGAAAGGGGAAGAGTATGTAATTCATTGAAAAGGACCGAAGTGAGAAGACTCAGAGGAAGCCCTTCTCAAATATGAAACACGAATAGACGTAACGTGACGAAGTTCAAGGTTGATGTACTTTCCACCGACAACAGGGGTCACATAAGATTGAGACATAAAGCTTGATAGCCGATAGATTGGGGACCGTACTTTGCAAAATACATATAGATGGTAGCAGGGACAACACGATAATCCCAAGCGTCTTTCCAGTCACTCCAGTAATACGGTGCCCGCCTTCTTATATCGTTTACCATGCCTCGGAAGAGCATAATCTTCCACCACTTCTTCTCCCGCCTGCTCGAAGCCTTTGTGCGGACATGATGAATATCAGGGGAGATGGCGTCCCCGCTTTCGTGCTGAGTACGGGAACGAGCAGAGAGAAAGGGGATTCGGGGTTTCCTCTTGCTATTACCAGGGGTTCGTAGATGTGATGGTTGAAGATGTGAGCTTGAAGGAACGTTGTATGGAGAGTCCATCTTTCATGATACAGCTAGTTATCCTCAATTGTGTATGATGAACTGATTAATTGAGTCGGAAGACAAGATGGAAATAACAGTCTCGTTCCTTTCAGGCCTTCAGGGGAAACGGAATGTGGGGGGCTAGTGCTGATGTACAACATCGTCATCATCTCGGAAGTCGGCTGTTGCGCGGAAGGACTAAGCCGTATTAGTAAAGCGCTATGGAATCGTCGTTCCTTGGCCCCTGGCCCTTTCCACGTCTGTCGAGTCGATTTTATATAGACAAATCTTATTCCTAATTCGATTTATCTGCTGGCCTAGATGAGAGTGGGTAGTAGCGGGCTTGACAGCGTACAGTAAAGTTAGGATCGTCAGATAGGAAGGAGACCAGTGACAGAAACCTTAAACCTAATTCATATCTGGGTTTATAACAGTGATCCTCATCCACCTGAAGGTCGATAGCCATATATTGCTTATCTAATGTTTGTTAGCACTTGGGAATGTCTGCAAATCAACTGAAAAAGCCTAGTAATCCAGATTCATCGTTGACGTCCGTCCCTGTTGGCTGTCTTGTCAAAGCAGGATACAGATGAACCTGGTCTGCTCCCCTCATCGCTGTTGGTGATCTCATAGCGATTGCCGTCAGAAAATCAAGCTCGTTGACCTTGTTCCGCTTATCTGCCAGTCCCTGAGATGCCAAAGCCAAGTTTGCAAGCACATCATAAGCCGCTCATCTCTCGCACAAGCCCTGCGGCAACCCATCCCCTTGCAAAATTTCGTCCAGTATAGAGCAACACGGAGACCCACCACACACGCCCGATGATTCCGTCATACCATCTTTTCATATCATCGCTTCTTTCTTTTACTTGCCATCGCTTCTGCTTACGTCTCTGCGCCAATACCAGTCTCTTGATAACCTCTTCCACCACAACTGCTACACCACATCCCGCAAAGAACTTCGTTTCTCCAAGGGCGTTGTCCAAGACTCCGCCAACCACGGTATAGGCTGCAAAAGAATGGACGAATGCCGAGCTGACAAATCCCCCAAGCACCTTTCCCACGTCCGCTGGCTGGTATGCTGTCTTTCCTGTCAACTTCCGCTCGATGAATTCGCCAGGCCAAACGCCATATACCAAGAATAACCTTGAGAAAAGACGATGCCAACCATAGCTCCAGAAGTCACGAACCGAGGTCAAGTCCCAAATGCGTAAGGTATAAAGTGGGGGGAAGTACGACAATGGGTGTGGTGCTAGTGGAGCTAGTAGGATGGCGAACATGCTGTGACCGAGTGAGAACGCGGACATAAGGAAGCCTCCAAGAGCAGCGGTGAGTAGCATTTGTATGTATAAGGGGAGATCATCGAAGTCGGACGTGGACCGTGCTCCATCGTGAAGATAGCAAGTGTATATATAGCGTATTATGATCCATGACCCACCAAGTACTGGTAGGACATGCACTAGGATGCTATGTGCTCGGTCCTTTACTGAAGGTCTCCAAGTTTTTTTCGTGTGCCTAACATCCGCGCTCGACCAGGTGAAACCTGCACCCCTCATACTCAGCTCCAGCTCAATCGCCCAGCTTGCTCGGTCCGCCCAAGAGTGTGGCCATCCACTATCGGTAACTGCAGTCTCTGTGACAGCACCTTGCTTTGGCTGTAGAGAGTGTAAGCTGAAATACGAATTCGAGCGCCGGCGAGCAAGAACTTCGCCTGGAGATTCGTCCCGTGGTACATGGTGGTACTTTACACGACGAGGGATGTGGTTGAAAAGATACGGACTGATGAAGAAAGCATCGAGCACTCGACAGCCGCCGTAAAGCCCAACAAGGGCGAGCTGGTAGGTGAGACCGATAGAGAACGGAACATGGTAAGCGAGAGGGAGACGAAAGAAGAGAACACCTGCGGTCAGTGCGAGAATAGACCGAACGGCTGAAATGGCAATGTTGTAACTTTGACGGGGGAACGGTGGAAGCAGAAGTAGGGCAAGGTAATAGATCAACGGGGGAAGAACAGCGGCGACAGGAGTAAGCGGGATGGTGCTGGGTAGAGCTTTCAAATCTGGGCGGTGGATAGAGGGATCCCAAAGAGCAGTAGTAAGATAGGGAAAGACTCTGTCGTTCAACGCCATCAGCAAATGAACAGGGAATTAACTGTGAATTGGAAGATTAATCGTCAAGTAGTGTATATTCCATGCAACGGGTTTTAGTTGGATATAGGACTTCGCTAAGCCCTATGCCTGCCAGGACGCCCGACGCACATTAGGTAGGCTCAATATCCGACATTCTGAAGCGACATGGAACGAATTGGTTTAATGTTGGTACATCTCAGATTATGAACAAGTTCGAGGCCGCTGGAAACGGACGCCATCTATGATATTCAACTTACTCCAAGCTCATGCAATCCTAAAATACTCTTGAAATGTGCTATACATACCTGAATAGAGCCGTTCCAAGTGTGTTCGCTTTTAGTATAAACCAACAAATATCTCATCCACCTTTCGAGAATCATTTAAACGCCGACGGAGAACCCGGGATAAAATACAACGAGGCTGAAGTACAAGCAGAATCCCGCCATCCCGCTCCAGAGTCATAACATTACATCGATGATGCTTGCCTTATCCAGGCGCGTAGTTGCTTCTTGCTCGGTAAAGATCGGATGAGCCGTCTGAGTGGGGCAGTCCAACCTGGTATGGGATTCATATCACCCCCTATGGTCGATGGTCAGCGAAAACCGTCTGTGAGGAAGGACACAAACGGTACATACCCTTTGTAGGCGCGAGCCCACAAGTCGTAATGCTCTCTACCATCGTTCCTAAGATTGCAATCCTGTCTGGGAGTTAGCATTTCCTGCGATAGACGTTCCGTGGCCAACTGGGAGAACTGCTTACGAGTCTGCGTTTGATGCTGACTTCAGGCCCACGCAGTTGGACCAACCGTACGAATCTTTATTAAAGAGCTGCTGTCCAAGCCATCCGCTAATTCCCTGTTTGGCCGAGTCGTTAGTCCGACCACCGGCTTTGGTATGGGTCAACTAAACGATCGCAGTCAAGTCAGTACATAAATCATAACCCTCTAAGATGTGGTACTGACTTCATGCATCGTCGTGTGGACGAAGTCGACTGAACCATCGGCTGCGGTTTTGTGGGCCATTCCAAGTGTATCGACCACCGACTTCAATTTCTTCTGCCAGGCATTGCATTTCTTCTGCGCTGGAGGATTGAGAAATTTGTCCAAGTACCTAAGTTCACGTCAGAGATGCACTCCAGGCGCTCTGGCAGGCACGTACCAGGGACAAATTTGAACGACAGAAGGTTTTTGGATGCTGTCATCTGGTGCAGTGGACGTATACATCTCGATGTCGTTCTTATTAAAACATCTGTCGTAAAAATCGCCGGCTTCGAAGTAATGCACCGAATCCGCAAAAACCTGGGTGTTAGGGGCAGCTCCTGGGCGTGTGTCGAGAATATTCTTGAAGCGTGCTCCACCGCAGTAAATTATCTGAAAGCAACCGTCTGCGTTAGGTTTCGAGTAAACATAACTACAAGTTGGCATTTACCGCATCCATAGGCAAGACGTCCTTGTCTACAAGATCAGTTCCATCCCCCCTAGTTGAGAAACGCGAAGCGCCATAAAGCTGTCGTAGATTTGTGACGATGCCTGGTAAGTCTCCCGAGTTGAACAGAAACTCAGCCGAGTCCGCAACGGCCTGGATTTTATCTGGGGCATTGGTAGCTACTTTGTTAAGCTCTGTAGCTGTTTTGTCTATTCTTGCGAAAGCGGCATCGATTTTTGACTTGATCAAGGTTCTTTCTAGATAGCGGGCGTTGTGGTTAGCTTGGACTATTTCCCTATACACAAACTATTTGCTATCTCATCACCGTGATGCAATCTTTGAAGGGTGTAGTATCCTGAGAGCGGGTAGTTGGAATTGGATGACCTACTATCTGAAGGGCAGTCGGTCGGAATGAACGTATGCATGACCGATACCCAGTAATGAAAGAAAAGGTAAAGCTAGAGATTGAAGCTTCATCTTGTGACGTGATAGTACTTGACAGGAAAGGAATGATGAGACGACAAGTTAGATTCACCAAAAAAAAGATGTTCTGTCAAAGGAGCGGAAAGGGCGTTATTTCATCATGTGGAATATTGCAAAACATCTTTTGTACGTCCGATCATACGAGAGGCAGTGCCTTTACGGCGTCGAGAGAGCTACTGCGCCCTATCCGAAATTGCACCGGCAACGAGCTAAACTCTGAGCGCAAGTTCAACAACTAGGTACGATTAGGTAGTTGATGCGACCTCAAAAGACTAGTTCTCTTGAGAGTCTTCAGTAGTTCAGTGCAGCTGGCTGGCGACAGGAATTATCCCTCAGGCTCGCAGCATCACCGCCTCAACGGGGGTCCATTGGCGGGTTAAAGGAGTCTTACTGTAAGCTCGAGTACCTGATTAGGAACCACCCCCCTGCTTGCCACGAGATACTTCGCGTTCCGCAATACCCATCAGCCGTCGGCAGCGAAAAAGTATCTGAGATTGCACCATGTGGCATCGTATGCTGGGGGCCAGGAATGCAACATGTTCGAAGATTTAGACCAAGTCGATTGGCCATCCATCCATGCATGTGTCCATTGTACTCTATAAGCGATTCTAGCGCTTATTTTGTCGCAGCCGCTCTGTTGGGGGCTCGGCGGATGACGACCAGGCCATACGAAAAGTAGGTAGACCATCTCTTTTACCTTACTGTTTCATATTTCTTTACCACTCTGCCTCCGTGTGTACTAGCGAACCCGAAGTTTCTCTTGGGAACCCCCAGACTCATCCGTACAACGTATTTCCAAATTAAAGCTGAAGGATCGTTCTGTTAGGTCTGCCTGCATGTTCCAACCCTACCTATTTCCAAGCCTCTGTGCCTTTGAAGTGCAGTAGTGCCCTCGTGTTTTTACCTTGTTCTTATGTTGTGCATCTGAAGGATTTAATCTTATTAATAAGAATAATCAACTTGATACGAAAATCCTCATGCACGCCATTATCCGTGCCTCATCGAGGCGGAGCCTTCAGCAGGCCTATCTTTCCAGGCTTGATCAGGATGTCCGAACGTACGTAGTACACTCAGGAAAAGGGGAAATCTCGCGACGGCTGCCCGGCAGCGCCGAACATGACATGCCTACTTACCTCGTTGCTACGATATATATGAAGAACTGATAACTTGATTCTCCGGCATTTACTTTCGGATACACTCGCTTTCAATATTGACACTGTACTGCATCTGATAGCATCCTACGTTCCTTACATATATACTTGTCTATTGTGATTTTCAATCTGTGCAAAGTCCCGAGCACGCACAATGCGTTACACCAGTCAATTACTTGTCCTCGCCAACGTGCTGGGCATAGTACAAGGAACTGCTCTACCCCAAATAACTCAAGCCCCTCATCCTCACGAAAAACGAGATGACTCCCAGGTGACTTTGAACATTGGCCCCATAGCGAATTATCAACAAACAACAGTGAGCCCGACTCTGCGGCCCACATCAAACACTTCTGGCTAACATTTAATAGACTGGCGTAGTGCAGCCTAGTGGGACTTCTATGGTTATTTATCCCACCGACGCTACAGCTATTCCGGCCGATGGAATATACATTCTCCTAGGATCAGATCTTCAGACAAGTTTGAAAAGTGCTGTGAAGGACAATTGTGCCAATATCAATGACCAGAAATGTATCGACAGCATCTCCAATGTATTCAACAGCGATGGTGACAGCATCGAGGGACGCGCCGAGTTCAACTGGCTTTCAGCCGGCCGAGGAGCCGGCCATATTGCTTTCGTCTTCTCAAAGGTTGTTGCTTATCTGACCACGAAATGGGAGGACAATGCTGGTAGGCCTCAGCCGCCCCCTCTGAACTTCCATTTCCCTGCAAGTGCCCTGTCTCAGGTGAGCAGCGCATCGGCTGCGAGCCTTGCAGTGTTCCAAACAGCCACAGACGACCCCAGCGCTGTGTCCGTTACTATGGACGCAACTGCAACAGGTGGCTCAGGCTCCGCTTCTCCAACGTACGTCATCCTCCTACTCAAGCTCAAAACGATATATTTGAGACTGATTCAATATGCAGTAGTGGTGGCCCTCTTAGTAAAGTAACAGCCGATGGAAACGGTCAAGCTGCCGGTGATATCGAGATAGACCTCGACGATGCTGGATCTACTGCGCTCAACAACTTCTTCCGCAAGGGCAACTGTCAAGCGGCCCCCTCAAAACGCGGCTTAGAAAGGAGAGACCCCACGGTGGTTGATTGCCTAGTCAACAATGCGCAAGACATCCTCAACGCTATGGGCGTGAACGGAGCACTAAATGCATTGTCCCAACCTGCAATGCAAGTCGCAACAACTTTCCCATTTCCGGAGTTTGTAAATCCCGATTACGCTGCAGGTTTCGGAGAGTTTGCTGTCTGGGCTGGAGACGCCATTCCTAATGTACTCAACGGCATAGCGCAACCTCAAATCGTACCAGCCACGATCCTCGTTTACCTCCTTGCAGTCGCGGATTACGGACAGACCTTCATGCAGGCTCGAAAGCTGTTCCTCCAAGCCAAAAGCCTTCTGAGCGACAAAGACTTTGCATTGGTCTGCCCGAGTCAGGATAGCAAGTTCTACCCCTCTTGCAGTAAGTTTGTCTGCTAAGGGAAAAGTGGAAAATGTACTACGGATCTGATGAAGCCTTGCCCTTGTTCGGACACTGCCGCAAATTGTCCTACGGATTTCAGTAAAACCCCTTTCTGTTCCGGATGCGGCGGAAAGGCTGGCAAGTGCACATCCGGCGACAGCAACGGCTGTGACTGTATCGAAGTCGTGGAAGCCAACGGCGTCGGTCCAGATCCTGCTGACTGGCTCGACACCCAGCAGTCACTCCTTAGCAGTATAGGCGAATACACACCCGGATCCGGAGGGGCATCCCCAGCATCATGCAATACGAACCAGGGAAATATCTCGGAAATTCCATTCAACGTCTTCTCCCCCGGCATCTTCAGCAACTTCTGCAAGTCTGTCGACCCCAAAACACAACTCTCCCAAATTGTAGACCCCAGCGGCAACGTCATCCCCCCCAAAGCTAAAGAGAGAGCAGTCGTCCAAAAGCGAACCCCACCTCCAAGCCCCTCATCGTACACTGGTTACACCATCGCCCTCACCCGGACCGGCGGCGACGGCTCCTGCAACGCCGACTGCGGATCCGCCTACTCCAACCTCGCCAACTCCCCCTGCGGCCACCAAGGCGGCCAACAAAACGTCATGGCCAAAGCCGGCGAACTCGACACCGGCTGCGGCAAATACTCCTACTCCATCACCGCCCCCCCAGCCTCCACCCCCACCCCGCCTTCCCCGCCCCCCACACCGACCCAAGGCCCCATCACCTGCAACCCGAACCTGGACAGCTACAGTAAATGCTGGAACGACGTGCACTCGGGCTCCGTCGAGTCCTGCGCCTCCGCCATGGCCGCCCAGATACCAAACAACCAGATGACTCCCTCCAGCCACAACGTCACGCAAGTCCTGCGCGAGGGCGCTTCTGGCGGCCAGGGCGGCAATGGCGTCACGTACATGATGAATATTGGCTGGATTCCCGGGTGCTCGACCTACCCCTCGCAAGCGGCTGATAACCCAATGGGCAAGTCTGGGGATAGCAGTGTTTCGTATACGACGCTGATTAAGGATACATATTATAAGTGTACGGGTAACAGTGGGCTGGGCGGGTATCAGGATGTGGGGTGTCTGCGGTATGGGTTTTTCCCGAGCAATATTGATGGGATTTTTGCGAGTCCGCCGCATCCGGAGAAGTTTTGGCAGGCGGGGATGAATATTTGTGGGTGATGCGGAGGTTCGAAAGCTTTGGGTGCATGTTTATGATGAGGTTGTATATTTCGGATAGGAGGCATTGATAGCGTTGGGCGGTATTCATATTTTTTGCATGATTGATACATTGTCCCCTCAATCTATTTCGGTTAAGGGTGTAATGCATGCCAGTGATGTACCAATCCGGAAAAGATCAATTCGCTACATATCATAATCGTGCAGCAATCGAATCCCTATGGCTCGACCATTTCTCTCATGTCATAGATATCATCTCTATACTAAGGATCTTAATCCGATCCATGCACGACGGCAGCGTCCATACATTTTACGCAATTATTAGCGTTGCGTATCTTTGGCCACTACTCCTGAGTCCTTCTTCCTCTTACTGAGGAGTTCATCATCGCCAGCAGCTGTTGGAGCCGAGCATGCTGATCGCAGAAGGTGGAAAGGGAGGTCAAGGATTAGATATTCTCTTACTCCACGAAGCGATATTCGGGGGTGTGGATGAAGGTATTCGCCCATAGGCCGAATATGCTACTAAGGCGAAGCTTAAGCTTATGAACGGCGTGGTGTAATGATGGGGACTCGATCCCGTGGCCTGTAATAATTCTCGTGTTTTCTAGCCAAGAGCTGGTCAATTGAAACCAAAAACGCTTAAACCCTCAAGAGCTGTGCCCTAGTTTGCAATTCTTTCTTCTTTCTCCAATTCAGCCAGTACACTGTTATCGTCTTCATCTTCCAGCGCGTTTTGAGTCTCAGCCGTACGGATTTCCATCCGAAGCCTTCCTCCCTGCATAGCCCCTTTCCCCCACTTCTTTGATCTGGAACGGTACCTCTCCGATCATTTGGCGCTCCAAGTCGGTCAACCTCCATCCAATTGAGACCTCAAATGCGCTCTCCTTGCATTTCACATCTATCGCCTTCAAGGGTTCTAACAATCCTGCCACGTACTCGGCTACCAGTGAAGGGTCCCTTGGCTCCACGAAGAAAAAGTCTTGATGGATGTATATACGAAGAAAATGTAGACTTTTCATGCTGGAGAGTGTAGAGCACAGTCTGTTCCAGGTGGCCATGCCGTTCGGGATGGAATCGTCAAGTTGCGGAAAACGGTAATATGAGATTCTGAATTGGAGCGAGCGGACAAGGGAGAGGAAATTGGGAGACTTGAGGGGTATGGTAAAAAGAACGTGCGGTTGCCATATTGCGAACCGGGGGTCAGAGTAGAGATGAGGAACGGTTTCGTTATAGCTTAGTCGGTATCAGCAAAGCTATCACTCAGAGTGTGATGGCCCACATACACCGTCCTACAAGTCTTACACAGCGCCAGTAGCGCATCATCCGGGTGCTCTTCCTTGTGGAGTATTGGGTACCCGTACAATCCCTCAACGCCATGCCGATGCCCGTCCCAGACTTCTTGCGCACAGCTCACGTGAGCTAGACGATGGCCCAAATCAACAAGGTGGACAAGCGAATGGCCAAAGACGTGTACATAGATCGCTTCTCGGATTTCGAGAGGCAGCTTAGTGAGGAACGAGGATTGGGGCTGTGGGCAAGGGAATTTCTTGTGCAGTGTCTGAAGCCCTTGGTTGCTGGGCTGGGGAGCTGCATGGGATGACATTTGAGGAGGAATCGAGAAGGTTTCTTGACGGAAAAGGGACCTGAAGCGCGTCGCAAGAGAGTTCGGTGCGTGTGAATCGGATCTGGATGGACGTTCTGCCATTCTAAAAGATGGGATTTGATCGAATTTAGCAGCAGTCCTCAGATTTTTGATTCTCCGAACTTTTAGTGGGGTTCCCGTATGATAGATATTTACATTGACTCTCCCCAAGTACGGGTACAACCGTTGCTATCGATCACCTCCACTATTCGTAGCCTCAAAAGTGAGGCTTCAAGGTGTGCTTGCAAATGAAATAAGGAAAAAAAGACTACAGTAGCTCACCACTCCGTCCCCCCCTCAGCTGATTGCAGACAACCCCCCGTACAGTCTCGAGATTTTTACAACCACACGAAATACCACGCCGCCGACTTTGATGCTGCAGTAATCCTGCGAACTGAGGCATATCCGCTTAGATCGGAAATGCGACACGCGTAATGTCGGATCAATCTGGATATGGTTGGAACAAAGCGTCCACAGTAACCGTTTCGCCTCGTTCAATGCGGCTTATGGCATGCTGCATCAGGTTGATCCACTTCCTCTCCTCTTTCTCAGTACGATTGAGAATCACGATATCTTTGACGGTTTCACTTAGGCTGCCAATGCTGGCGTTGAGGCAGCGTACTTTCAACTCAATATAATGCATCCGTTTCATCTCGTCCAAATCCTTCACGGTGTTCATTTTACCCTTCACTTTGTCCCAGAATTGCATGACCGTCGTGTAAGTGCTTCCTTCCACAAATCCGAAGAAGTACTCGCGAGCGAAATGAGGTCTTATCCAAATTTCAAAATGGATTGAAATAGGATATGGATGTATAGAATATGGTGCCGCTGTCGTGGACCCTTGAGGCATGCTGGCTAGCGAAGATGACTGAGCTACTTGATGCGATAGGTTCGATGTCGCTGGTCCGGGATATGTGGCGGCGATAGGGTAGGCGGTGGTACCCGTCCACGGTTGTAGTGAGGCTGCTTGGGGCCGCTGGTTCGACGCTGGTGGTCCAGGATATGCAGCAGCGCTGGGATGGGCGGCCATGCCAACCCACGGTTGAAGTGGGAGTGCTGGATGTTGCTGATTTGAATGTGGTGGTCTGGAATATGCGTTCGCGATGGGGTGGGTAGTGGTACTCGTCCGCGGCTGCAGTGAAGGTGACGAACCCCACTGGTTTGATGGCGGTGGTCTAGTATATGTGTTGGCGACGGGATGGGTAGTGGTACTCGTCCACGGCTGTATTGAAGGTGACGAACCCCACTGGTTTGATGGCGGTGGTCTGGTATATGTGTTGGCGACGGGATGGGTAGTGGTACTCGTCCACGGCTGTAGTGAAGGTGACGAACCCCACTGGTTTGATGGCGGTGGTCTAGTATATGTTTTGGCGACGGGATGGGGAGTGGTACTCGTCCACGGTGGCATTAGGGGTGCGTGTCTTGGTAATTGTCCCCTCCCATCGCCTTCTGCTGACACCTTTCGTTTCAAGCCGGAGGCTCGAGAGGGAGGTGGCATGTCTCTCAATCCTGCAGTTTCTGCTGTCTCCAGTCTCTCTTCTTCGATCTCGCTTGCCTCCAGTCTTTCTCCACCACTCGCACTCGCCTCCAGTCTCTCTTCACCACTCGCACTCGCCTCCAGTCTCTCTTCACCAGTCACGCTCGCCCCGAGTATCTCTTCATCAGCCATGCTCGCCTCTCCTGTATCTACACTTGCAGTAGCCAACTCCAAATCAAACCACTCCCAAATAGCCCCGTCGTTATCTGTCTCAGAAGTCATATCTGTCTCAGAAGCCATGGTGTTCAGTTGAGCAAGATTGTTATCACAAGCTACAGTCTCTTCTTTCACAAAAGAAATTAAAAAGATACCAATAGAAAGCCTGCCTTGGCTCCTGGACAGTGATGTGGAGCTCAACCACGAAAGGGGTGCGTACCCCTCTGGAAGACTACGGTTTTCAGGACCAGGAAATTGCTGTAGGGGCCGATAAGGTCATGCTAATTCCAAGTCGATTGACGGTCTTTGCTAACGAAGAATTGTTCTGAGTTGTAGCTGTGGAGTACAGTGCGTGTCTTACGTGCTCGATCAGACGAACGGGCTGCACAGATTCAGAAGAGTATATCGGTATATATAGCACTGAATGGCACCCAAATTCACCGCAGAATGCCGTGCTAAATCGCCCCCGGTTACCCATAACGCGAATAGAAGGGTTAGCGTTTAGGGCTTTTGTTGGTAAACGAAATCACGTGAATGGGTCAACAAAATGGGACTACTTTGTCCAAGCTTGTTTTCGGGCTGGAGTGGATGATATTCCTACCACAAATTTGTTCGAGTAGATTGTTCTATGAATACTACTGCAAAAGGATATCTGTACACTTTTATTGATCATCTGAGACTCCCCCAGCAGAGAAGGATGGAGGATGAGAGGCGACGACACCAAAGGAGGAGAAGAAAAGAATAACACGACGAAGAGTCGTAGGAAACGTCTCGAGAAATCAGCACCAAAGAAAGTATACGAAACTAGAAAGCAGCATATCAGCCAAGAGCTATTCCCCCAAATTCCCCCAATTAGGCCTCTGGAGGAGCTTGAAATTCGCAGGGCCGATCGCCCCCTCACACAAAAGGAGCTCAGCAGCATCGGACCACTATCGTGAATGCGACACAGCACTGCACCTTGCACAAACTAGCTATTAGGGCGAACGTGCTGTCTCATGGTCAGAACCCTCAGCTAGCTAACCTCTTAGCTCACAGCCTCGCAACAGGAATCTCATGACCTTCTTCCCCGGAAAAAGACGTAGAAGATGAGTTTCTGATGGACTACTAGAAGTCTTCTGAAAGCCTCAAAGGAATCCCGGGCGACCTTCGAGACAGCCAGAAGCGAGAAGCTGCAGATCCTGGAGGATTAAACCGACTGTTTCGATTAAGGGGAGGGACTTCTAAGTTTGCCTTTCAGAAAGCAGTGGGTAATAAGGGGGTTAGGGGGCGTAGGGGACGGTGGGAACGAGGATCTGCTGGGTGGATGGGTTTTGGTTAGAGCACCGTCATCTAAATAAGCCTTGTAGATAAGAGTTTTGGAGAAGAATCACGTTAATTCTTCTAGGGAAGAGCTTGGGATAAGCTTTTTAGGAAGTATGGCGTGTGGATGAGGTTGCGGGAGGTATGCGGGCGGCTTCGGGGTGGTAGGAGAGAGAATGGGATGTTAGGGAAGGTTCGGAAGGTTGAAAGGGTGTGAGGTTGGAGAAAAGGAATGGGATTTGAGGTTGGGTTTCGAAAGGGTTGGAGATTAGAGTGGATAAGGGAGGTAGTGAGGGAGGCTCGTGGTGTGGCCTCGGGATTCTAGTATCTCCATTAGAATGAACCTATGTACGATCTGTGATATTTTCTATATAATCTTCCAACGATGCTACTTCCAGCCGACCGAACCTTCCCATATGCAGTTGAAGCAGAAATGCTTTACCCACACCCATAGCGCCCCATAGCCATTTCTCATCCACGCCATACGCATCTCCAACCCAAAAAAAAAAACCCTTAATGCACCGCACCCAACCCATCTACCCCTCAAAAACAGCATGATTCAACTCGACCCCAAAATCCTTTGCGATCCGCTTCATCTGCGCCTCCATCTCATCCTCCATTCCCCCACCAATCCCAAGGAACTGCCTGATCTTGCCAGCATAGAATACCAAATCGCTGCTGAACAGCACGAATTTGAAAATCAAATGCCGCCCGAAATTCACCGTCTTCTCGCGCAGGCTGAGATCCGGGCTGTCGACCAGACTCCTCGAGGCCCAGTTGCCGGTGATTTTGATGCGGTTGACCGGGGAGCCGAGGAATTGGTTGTTCTGCTGCACGATGCGCAGGTTGCGGCCGATGAAGATGAGTTCCTGCGGCCATTTCTTCTCGTCGCCGAGGATGTCCCGCATGCCCTGGCGCATCTTCTGCTGCATCTCATACGCGCGCTCAGCCTGCTCTTTGCCGGTGAGGCCCTTTTTGATTTCGGCAGAGGTAGTGTTATCGCCGCCAGCGTAGGGGCGCATAAGCGTAGCGGAAGCGAAGATGTCGGCGTTGTTGATGCCCCAGCTCTGAACGATTTCGCCGAGGGTCTTGTTGTCGAATGTCATGAGCGATTTCCAGAAAAGGCTGTATTGGTGGCGGAACTCGGGCTGCATGTGCACGTAGAGGCCGTGGTCGATGAGAACGAGCTCGGGTTTGCCAGAGGGGAGGCGCCGGATGAAGATGTTGCCAGGATGAGGGTCGCAGTGGACCCAGCCCCAGAGGAACATTTGAGCGGAGAAGAGGTCAATCATTTCGGTCATGACATCTTTGAGTGAGAGGCCAAGGCCGCCTTTGTTGGAAGGGCCTTTCCACCAGTCGCGGTTGGGCTTCAGTTTTTCTTCCGGGGGATGACTTTTAATTGTGGCCTGTATTTCCTCTTGCTTCGGGAGGTTCAGAGGTGCACCACGACAGCCAGGGCTCCCTTGGCTGCGCTTGCCGAGCCATGGCCGTGTAAGGGTCTCTTTGTCCCACAACCGAACACCTTCGATCCATTCTGCTGTCATGACACGTTTTGAGCTTAGGTCCCGGTGGATTTTCGGAATGTAGACTCGGCCGCGAAGGCGAGATTCGCCAGCCACGAGCTTTGCCATGCGCTCAGAGTTGTCAGCTTCGTTTTCGAAATCCGTCTCCAGCAACAGTCGTTGCGAGATGAACGGTACGAGGCTGTACAGAGGAAGGTCGAACCAGGCAGTGTATATCCAGGTCACAACCTTGAAAGTCCAGAGATCCCAGCCTACTTGCTGCGCAATCTCGTTCTTCTGCACCTTTATCGCGACCTCTCTCCCATCCTGCAGCCTTGCCCAATGTACCTGAGCTACACTCGCGCTTGCCCTTGCAGTCCGCTCCATGACGCCCTTTCCAGCCTCTCCAGTAAAGCTCACCCCAAATACCTCTTGGGGAGATTTCCCAAAGTCCTCCCGTATCACTTTCTCCACCTCCTTCCAGCTATTTTGGGGAGCGTCATCGAACATTTTGGCGAACATTTTCTGAAATTCTGGAGGAAGGATGGCGGATTGCATTGCAATGGCTTGCCCGATCTTGAGGTAGAGCCCTCCGTTGGCGCGCAGAAGGTCGAATAGACGCTCTGCATTGCGAGCATGAAGGGCAGCGATGGATTCTGCTAACGGTGGGTGTGGACGAAAGTTGATCTTGTAGTCTATTGCTACGATTAATCCGAGGCCGAAAGTGCGTGCGCTGCGGGTTATCGAAGAAGCATAGAACTGTCTGTCGATACCGTATAGTACACCCGTGCCCACTGCTAAGTATACGAGGCGACGGGTCCATGTTCGGATGCGGCGATATTGTTTCGGTGGAGCTGCTGTGGGGAGAGAATTTGGCGGAGGAGGACCGCTGAACGGTTGAAACTGCTGCGGCTGAATTGACTTGGCGGTAAAGAGCCTTCGTGTGGTGAGAAATGCTGGGTTTGAATTCTTAGCAAGGCAACGTGCACAGAGGCCAGTCAAGGGACGAATCATGGCAAACGGCCCCAAATGGCTGCCTTCAGGAAGTGGTGGATGCCAGTATAGACTTACCTTAAGCGACTTTGATGACGATGAACGAGATAAGCTACGTTTTAGTCTCCCGTAGATTGAGATTAGATTAGATTAGATTTAAATACGGCCATCCATATCCTATCTTGTGCTGAAACATGCCGCAAGTAGCCGAAGACCTTCTGACAGACTCAAGCAGTAGATGTTATGCGGAATACATGGCATTAGAGACATGTGTTTTACTTCGAGTCTGATGCGTGGCATTTTCAATCAAAGAAACAATAGGCAGACAACTGGAAGAGAGGTCTCGGCGCTGGAAACGCTGAGCCTGCACCACTGTAACAATAGAATAGTAACCCCTGCGTGCACCTCTGGTTTCACGGTTTTCTGGGGTCATTCTGCACTGTAACAGCAAGTGGCACTCATATGTCCATCTTTAATCAATATATATCCATGGGCTATTATTCCCAACGTGTCTGATAATCCGTATGTTGTACAAAAGTTGCCTACGAGTATTCCAAAGCTGCACGATTATGTTGGGAAGTGGGAGCGACTCATCCCAGCAAGTCCACAAGCGAAATCCAATTTCAAAAAAAGTGGAGAGCGGATAGGGAGAGGAAAAGCAAAGCAACAACTCAAATAAATCTTGCTTCAGCTCCTCTATCCTGAAAGGTATTCCACCACATACGCTCCTTTGTTCTTTTCTCAACGCTCCTTACACCCTTTTCTAAAATCCATTGGACAAGACTGCTGTGCGGACGAGGGAGAGCAGCCACAACAAGACTGCGCGCTAATTCCGGACCTTGACTTCTCCTGGCTAAGACCACCGCCCCGTTGCACACCCACCTTTGAGAGAGGCCTACCTTAGTCCCGCACTGCCTGCCAACTTCATGCCCTCGACAGCCACTTAAAGGGCCGTCAATTACGGACTACCCATTGTGCTCTGAAACTTTTGATACATGGAGCCGCATCTTGGAATGCGATCAAGAAGAGACTGACGGCGTTGTCGTGTGCTTCCAATGCGACAGGGGAGTGGATCGCGAGACTAAGACAATATTCTAACAACAGGAAAACCCGAGGACTGCAACCAAGAGCTGGGCTTTCGAGCAATCAAAACTAACATTCATCGTAATGTTGCGACCGGCTACGCCTCTTGCGATTCTTCTGTTCATTGCTTTCGTTCTACTGCTTCTTTCAGTGATATCAACCCCCATCGTCAAGGGCATACCGCTTGCGTCGTTCCAAGGAGTTCAATTTGGTGTGTTTGGATATTGCAAAGGGACTCAATGTACAGGTGTACAGGTTGGATATACTACAAGTACGTTACTTTCGATTGGAAGGCTCTTGTGGAATACGGAAGCGAAGCTGGGCCAAAAAAATAGTGCATCCTATTCCAGTGTTGAAATGCTGCTCCAGGAGCTCTCAAGCCCAAGCCATGTCTTGGCAAGAGCTTTGGACACTCGCTGACAGCTGTTGTGTGCAGATTCCCAGACTCTTTTCGGCAACAGCAAAGATGATGCCGACTTTTCACTTCCTCCGGCTGCCCGGTCCTCCTTGTCTTCGATCCTGATAGTCCACCCCGTGGCCGCCCTTCTCACTCTTATTTGCTTCATACTCGCTGCCACCGCGCATTTACATTCGCCTTCACATTCACCACGCTATCTTCTCGCACTGCTCATCTTACTGCTTCCCACCCTGTTGCTCAGCCTGCTGGCGTTTCTCGTGGATATTCTGCTATTCGTACCGCATCTGCAATGGGGAGGATGGATCGTTCTAGCATCTACTATACTAATTGCCGCAAGTGGCGTAGTCACATGTGCCATGCGAAGAACACTGGTTAACAGAAAAGCTAGAAAGAAGAGGATAGCAGAGAATGCTGAGATGAGCGGGGCAAATTACTTCAACCGTCAAGAAGACACAGTTCGGGCTGAATCCCCGCCTCCCCTGGGTTCGCAGCCAAACGCACCACCAATGATCAATGGTGCACCTGGTTCGGGGAAATTGCCCGCCTTCGCTACTTTTGATTCGAAGCGAGCCATTGATGAAGAGCGTGTACCCCTGAACCAACGATCACTCTCTAACAAGACGCTGCCGAGTAATACAAGTGCCACTTTGACCGGATCAGAGAATGAATTTGATCGGCATGGAGGTTCCGGCAGGGGAGGAAGGGGTGGAATGCAAGGCGGGCATGGTGGTAGATACGACGTGCCGCGGGACGAATACGGGAATCCATTACAGCCCTCAAATGCATTCGGACCTTTGCCACCATCAGCTTCGCGAAGGAGTTCTACCGATAGAGGAATGAATCAGTACCCCAACGACTCCATGAATTCGCAAGGTTTTCGAGGAAGAGGCAGAGGAGGATACCCGCCCAGAGGTTATGGGAGAGGGGGACCCTACGGGCCTGGTAGAGGAGGGCCCGGAATGAATGGAAATGGGAGGGGAGCACCGATTGGGGCTATGGCAGCTGGAGCCGGGGCGGGCTATATAGCAGGCGAAATGGGTGGTCGTGGTCAAAGAGGGCCGCCTCCTGGTTACGGCAACGAAGGTCCTGCAGGATATGGCAGAAGCCCATCAGCACCAGGCTATGGCAGACGTCCTTCACCAGGTCCTCCGTCAGCACCGGGAGGGTACGGCCGGCAGGCATCACCAGGACCATCTTCAGCACCTGGAGGTTATGGTAGACGACCTTCTCCAGGTCCACCATCAGCACCGGGAGGGTACAGCCGGCAGGGTTCGCCCGGACCTCCTTCTGCACCTGGGGTTTACAGCAGACAACAATCGCCAGGCCCGCCATCTGCTCCGTTAGTAGCCGGTTATGGAGGAAGACAGCCATCACCAGGCCCTCCTGGGCAACCGCTGTATAGGAGCGAATCGCCTCCTCCACCCTTGCCCATTCAACATCCACCCGGAGGAGTAGTGATTGGCCAGGCAGTGGAGATGGATGCTTTCTCCGCAAGTCCTTTGCAATCGCCTTCGTATAATCGAACGATGCAATTACGAGACAGTGATAGTGATGTCGGAGGTCTAGTTGCACTTCAACAGCAAAGACCAGAAGAGCAACACGATGGCATGATAGGTGTCTACAGCTCGCAGGAGTAAGTACTCTTTCATTCCGGACTACCTCCTGTTGCTAATACACAAACAGACCCTACGTTCCTCCCCGCGCCGCCTGGGCCGGTGGTCCCGCCCGCAAAAACAACTCCCCACCCAACTTCTCCCAACCCCGCTCTCCTCTAACCGCTCCTCCCGTTGAACTTCCCACGGAAGCCACACCACAAATCGCTCAGCAATCCCAATCTCCATCCCCCCAACACACCCGATTCAACTCTGGCGACAACTACTACGAAGACGTCGACCCACGCTTCGCCTCCCCCGAGCCTCCCCACCCCCCTCAACAACAAGCCACCTCCCCTCTCCCCACCTCCCTAATGCCCGGCGCTCACAGCCACCACAACGAACCCCACTACCACAGCCACCTCGAGCCCTCCTCCTCCTTCGAATCCATCCAAGAAGGTGCCCGCTCACCCGCCGTCAGCGGCGACAGCGATTACACCTCCATCTCCCAGCGCGGCATCAATCCTGCCTGGAGACCACCGCCGCAGCAAGGACCAGGGCCGAATCGAGGACCACCACCGCTGCAGCAGAGAGATATGCTGTTGGGCTCGAACCCGGATTTTGAGTTGCCCGGGATGGCCGGGAGAGGGGGGAGGATGGGTGGTGCAGGTCGTGGAGGGAGAGGAGCAATGCCAGGGCCGTATCCGGGGGGGTTGATTTAGGATATTCTTGGACGAAGGAGTGTTTTGCAGGGTGATGTTAAAAGAAAGCGTTTCCGTCCGGGGTCATATTTGGATACCAAGCCATGTTGGACACCCCCAGTTAATTTCACAAAGCAACGTGATGAATACAACTTGTATGTAACTCGTAACTCGTCTAGTTTTCCTGGTTTCGGTGTATATAGTCTAGAACAGAAAGCGCGAGTGCCGCAATGGCGTAGTTGAGTAGATTCTATAGCGAAGAGAAGAGAATACCTTAGGTTTACTTAGTGTACATCGTAAGGTTTCTACAGACTCCATCTTATTTCTCACGAAAATAGAATGTGAGTTTCGTTTTCTAAGTGGTAGAGTAGAGGATGAGGGTGAGACTGGACGGCTGGCTGGTTGAGTGGAAGTCATACAGTAGTGGATACAGGAAAGGGGTGAGGGGTGCCGGGAAGGGGGTTGGGGGTTCGTTAGTAAGGGGGAGATTTGAGAGTTGAAGGTTGTGGTATACAGTAGAAGACTTTTAAGCATTAATGGAAATATTTATACCTGAAGGTAGCAGAGCATTCTTGGGTATCATTAGGTGCGTCGCAGACCATCAAGCCCTAAACCCCCACAAACTCCTTTCCGTCCATAGCCCATTATCACTCAATCCGCCTCCCATCCAACCCAGACGCAATCTCTTAGTCCCTCTCCCATACCCCACTCACCTCACCCCTCAACCCACCCCCTAACCCTCTCCCCCACATCGCCAACCAGGCCCTCATACTGCTCGCCTACAAGGAACAACCCGCAATGCGCGCCTACCTCGTCCACATCCCGCATAAACACTCTTACCCAACAGGGATCGCGCTCGCCGTTGATGCGGGGGGGAAGCATGCAGAATTTCTTGTCGCGTTTTGGTTTTTCGGGTAATGGCTCGTCCTGGCCGTCTTTGTTGGGGATGCCGGTGGGGTCCTTCTTTAGTTTTGCTGGTGACTTGGGTTGGTTCTTCTTGCCGTCTTCCTCCAATCTTGTCAGCTCTCTAGCGTCGAGCTTGATCTGCTTCTCTCTCGCCATCTTTGCGTTCTTTTCGCGCTTCTCGAGCAACTTCCTCCGATCCTTGATAGCTTTGTCGCGGTCTTTGACGGCTTGTTTGTAGGCTTTGACTTGGCGGGAATGTTCCTTTTCGGCGAGTTTGCGGGTGTCCTTGTCAGAGAAGGGAGAGGGATCGAAAGCTGGAGGTTCCGGGGGTAGTGATGGGACGGGTGGAAGCGAGGGGAATTTTGAGAGAGCGCTGGGGGTTATGGAGGCGGTATCTGCTGGTGTGGAGGGTGACATGGGCTCGGTGGTCTCAGGGGCGGCTTTGTCCTGGATGTTGCGAGCTTCTTCGTGCTCGTCGTCGGTAATTGGTGAGGGGTCTACAATGTTCATCCCTTCGCTACCATAGGACACAGCACCTTCTTCTCCCACAAATGAGTTGCCAGCTTCTTCAGCTTCGTCGTCATCTTGAAGAACCCCTGGAATAACCTGCCAATCTCTGTGCTCCTCGACCGAAATTCTTGGACTCCTAGATGGCGATCGAGTATCAGGAGCAGACAAACTCAACTCTTGCAATGACTGGTTCATAGGCTTTCCAGAGCCATCCAGCTGGGAACCAATTTGAGATCTGGACCTACGAGGTGACGGAGATTTGGGCCTTTTCAATCTACCTGTACTTGCAGTATAGTAGTTGATAAATCTTATCCTTCGATGACCTGATCTTTTCTCATCCACATCTTCAAGAGCTCTGAGCTTTGCGTAGCGGGTTTGTAAGCCCTTATAGTCTGCCATTGCACCACCAAATTCGAGGTGCGAAGTCACGTAAGACTTCGTAGCTTTCGTCAAACCATCGGAATGCTTCATCACAAAGTGCAAGGCATTGTCCCAGCCCGTGCGTGTTGGTACCCTTATATCGTTAGGGAACGGAGGATTGTAATTCGGATCTTTGGTTGGTAGATCTGGAGACAAAATCTGCTGAAGGTTGGTCATACCAGAGTCTTGACGGCTGCTTGTTGCCGAACTGGCAGGAGGACTGAAGTAGCCCGAGGTCGTAGAAGATTGTGTTCGTGACTGGTGTAGAGAAAAAGTAGCAGATGACGAGGCCGAGAACTCATCGTTGGTCGGCATCCGCCTAACCTCTTGACCACTAGAGCTTTCTTGTTGAGGTCTTGCATTTGGCGATTCAGGCGCGGGTCGAAAGAGACTTCCAAGTCCACTGACAACTACACCTGGATGCATCCCCAGGAAAGGAGTGTCGAAGTTGATTGTACCCAATATACGATGTTGGAATGATTCGCTGTTGAGTTGCTTCAGCAAGACAACTTCAGCAGACAAGATGCCGCCCATGCTATGTCCGAGGAGAACGACATCTGTCTTGGGTGACTCATGGGGGGAGAGCCTTGATATCATCAGCGCTGTGGCTATAAAGTCCATCAAGTAACCGCAGAGGTTCCCCACCATTTGCTAAAGTCATCCCTGGCAAACCCAATTGCCTTTCTGGACTTGTATTTTGGGTATATTTTTGTATGAACAACATGTGTCTCTGCTACCATGGCTGTGACAACATTGTGTACGTGGGCTGGGAAGCTCCCAAAGCTCGTCTCATTGCCCATGAATCCATGGATATAGATCAGAAGTAGAGTCCTCTTTCCATCTGCTGCAGTATCTTCCGGTACTAGAGACTGGGTAGAAGATGATCGAGGGTCTTGTGCAGACCATGAATGGGTTAAAGGCTGGGAGTGATACGTCGGCGCAATTTCTGAGTAGGGCGGAGGGGATAACGCATCTGAAGCTGTGGAGTTCGCTCGTGGCGGGAGAGGAGGGAGTCGGGGGGTTCCGCTCGCAGAACTTCCCGGTCGATAGGTCTCTGGATAGAAGTTCTGATCGTTTTTGTAGCCCATTCTGCTCTCCCGATGATGGTAGAGGAATGGCGAGGAGGGGCTGCTCTAAACAAGAATTGTGGAGAGACGCGCAATGACATGTATGGAGTGCAGGGTAAAGTGGGGTGAAATTGATACCCTTGATAGGTATTAGGAACCTTGGACCTAATTGGGATAACCATGGACTGACTCATTTATCTGATTCTACTGAGTATATTTAAATCTACATTGGCGTTCTTATTCCTGTTATCTTCACTGCAGCCTCTCAGCAAGCACAACGCCGTAAAATACCGTCACAAGCAGGCCAGCCAAATTGGTCAAAGCCGAAGCCCCATGCATTCTTCCAAATGCTTTGTTTAATCTGGTCATCTCCTTCGAATGGGGTGGCGCGTCATGGCTCTTCTTTCCGTCTCTGGTTTCTAGCAACAGATCCATGTAAGCAGCTATACCGGCGAGGGATCCACAAAGTAGTAACTTTACCCTGGTGTTTCCTTTCCTTCATGATCTGCGTTGTGGTCGGACCAATCCATACCAAATTGGTCAAGTTGATTGCGAAAATAGCAGCTATTGGAGCCAAAACGCTGAACCTGTTGTTTTCGGCGAGGACCCCGGACAAGCTTGATGGCGTTGACCCCAAAGATGTTTTGACACCAGGATATGTAAGAGCAAGGATGGCAGGGAGCGCGGTTTGGAGGCCAAAGAAGATGGGGAAGATGGCTTGTTGAAGGGAGGAGAATTGCGGCCGTGGGAGGGCCTTGTAGGCTACGGGGCCGCCGATGAAGGTCTGAACACAACGTGAGACCAGGCTGGGGCATATGATTGCAGTAAGGGGTAGTAGAATAATACCTGGAAAGCAGACGAGCCGAGAAGGGTGCCATAGCTATGGAGAGGTCAGCGATCATGTTTGACTTTAGGGAGGCAATGGAAGAGGTACGTTATAATGTGATAAGGCGCCGGAGTAACAAGAGTGGAAAGGTCTGGCATCTTCAATATCAAATTGCCTGGATAATGTCCACTGCAACAACTGGCAAATGCACTGAATGTTTATCAATATACAAGCGGGTCTAGTGCACCAGGTAGAACATTTCGATGACGTAGGCTAAATCGGGTACCTTACCTCCTTATGTAGCACCCCTTGCACTTTAGGTATCCTCGCGTCACGATATCTTTGGAAGAGAACAATACCATGGGCCTCCTGATCGGGATCACTGACCTGCCTGTTTCTGTAGTTGTGCTTCCACACCGTTTGAGGCGTGGCGCAGATCTCCTAAGCCTACATGTGCTACTTGGATGACGAGGTTGCGTCCAGCAAGAACAGCCACGGTCTCTCTTGCTCTTTTTACCAACTGCATCTTTCCGAGAATTCTTTACCATACCCGGCTTCGTTGATTCCTTCAAAGGGTGCTTCATCTGCAGACGAGTTGCCTGTGCGTAATTCTTTGTCAAGTGGAATACACATTTTCGAGGGTAGTTCATTTGAATTTATTCTAATCATCCATGCCTCTAAAAGTTCAAGCAAACGCCATGTCTGGTCAATACCCTTCGTGAAGAAATAAGATGGGAGTCCCATCTACAAGAGTTTTTGAGTTCTGCCAAGAATGAACAACCAAAAAAGCAATAAGAATGTCTTACACTTGTATTGCTCGCGGCTTCCACAACTTCAATCTTGGTGTTGAATGAATATAGAGCGTAAATTGGAGCAAATCACTCTTCTCTTGTGATAAGCATCTCCGGCTCATGCTTGATAATTGTGGGCTTTAAAGAGGTAATCCTCGCTGCCGGTGACTCGATTTCCACCCAGCAAGATCTGTCCACCGTGTTTCTTCGCGTCTTCGACTTGAGCAACGGCTTTAGTCAGACCATTGAGCATCATTCACGGGGCACGTGTAGTTCTTTCGCAAATGCGATGACCCATCTTTAGCTTTCGATTCCGTTCCTCGAGGATGCTTGCAAATCTCTCCTAGACTCGCTTCCCTACTTAGACACGGTTTGCTCTTATACATGCTCAGCCCGCAAGACGCAATTTCAAGGCCATAAGAGCTGATGGGATTCGGTAGCTTGGATATATTAGACACTTTCGACAGCTTAATTCAGATCTGCGTCGTCAAAGACGATATTGAACAACTTCCCCTAAGTTCAAGCGTTAATTTCTTGAGTCAAAAGGAGTAATGGTTTGCAGTCAACCTGCCGATTCTTGTATACGTTTCCCGTTCGTTAATATGAAATATCTAGTAGTATACCAGTCCAATTACCGAGCAGCTGCAGTCTAAGTCCCACATTCAAAGCTTGTGTTTACGCATGAGCATTAAGTGAGCTGATTACTGGACAGATAGAAACGGACCATCGGGGATTACCTTGTGAAGTCTAGGTAGACATGATAATTAGGGCTACAGCTCAATGGCATGCCCCGCGATTACCTTATCCCCGCATTATTGATCCCCGCACTGCCATTCCCCGAATTCTGGATGCTTTACCGTCGTTTGATCTCCTCACTCAGTCATGATTTTCAAAATCATACCATCCTTAATACCACTGCTTTTCATAGTGAAGTATCGCTGACTATGTCTTCCAAAGGCGACCGCCTGGCAGGGAAAGTGGCCATAGTAACAGGTGAGACAATTCTAAGTCATATTCCTTCCGTGACTTGTAATGACATTTCCCCGGTTGTAATTCCTAGGCGGTGGGTCTGGCTTCGGTGCAGCAACAGCAATCCTCTTCGCTTCCCAAGGATGCTGTGTTCTCGTAGGCGACATCAACGTGGAGGGCGCAGAAAAGACAGCAAACGTTGACAGTCAAAACATGCATGCAATGAAGGTCGATGTGACTATAAAATCTGATTGGGAAGCAGCGCTGAAGGAGGTTACAAATCGGTGGGGCCGCATTGATATTGTTATAAACAATGCTGGGACGACGTACAAGAACAAGGTAACAAGAATTTCCGAGATCTCTTCCATGTCGTGTTCGTCGGGCATAGAATTGATGATACAGCCTACCTTAGAGGTGACCGAGGACGAATTCGATCGATGTTTTCGTGTTAATGTGAAATCGATATACCACTCCGTCGCCGTCGTTGTCCCAAGACTGATTGAGCAGAAAAGCGGCGGAGCCATCATAAATGTGGCTAGTATTGGCGCTATGAGACCACGTCCAGGACTTGTCTGGTACAACTCCTCCAAAGGTGCAGTGGCAAACGCTACGAAAGGTTTGGCTGCCGAGTATGGGTCGCATCAAATTCGCGTGAACGCGGTTTGTCCGTTGTTAAGTGGGACCGGGCTGTAAGTTCGAAAGCTTTTCAGATGTTCCGACCTCTTGATCTGTAGCAGCGGCTGATCGTGATACTTTAGCTTTGAATCGTTCGCTGGTGTTCCAGATACTCCTGAGAACCGAGCAAAGTTCATTAGTAATGTGCCTCTCGGGCGTTTGACAGAACCAACGGACGTTGCTAATACCCTGCTTTTCATGTCTTCCGATGAGGGAAAGTTCATTACTGGCGTGAATTTGGAAGTCGACGGTGGGAGAGGCATCTAAGTAATCCCTTGCGATTTGTTGACTCGGCAGCCCGGTAGGTATTATACGAGAGGTGAAAGCCATGAGCTCGCTGAAATCTTGATTGAGCTTCTTGCTTCAATGGGATGATGCTTGGTGTTGCTTGTGTAAAAAAATCATGAGGGCAACCTTAGTCGACATGTATCTTGAAGTCTTTTACTTGGCGAATGATAAGGGCAAAAAGGGAGCATGATTAATTGGGTGTTGGCGCTAACCAGCGCCATATTGTAATGTACATAAGTCGAGAGATTGAGCGGAAGAGAGTTAATTGTGACTCAGGCCATGTGTTTTAGATGAGGTCTTCCAGCCGTAGTCGCCAGGCATTGTCTTCATAGCCCCGGATTTTATGTCTGATACCCGTTTGATCGAGGCTTAAGTCAACGTTGAAAGTGTATTAACTCCGGCCAAGGCGCATTGAACATACAGCGGAAGTTCGAAATAGGTTTTCTGTAGGTGAAAAGAGAATTAGAGACACGGGACAGAAATCGAATTTGTAGTCGGCTCTCCGAGGCTATTAGCGTATGCAGAAAGCTATGGATTCCTTGGCATCGCAATTGTCGCGCCCCCCCCCAAATTTACTATTGAATTCAGACATTCTTGACATTCTCAAACCTTCAACGCTCTATTGGAAAATCAATAGAAAAATCAAACCGGTAAATTTGAAGCTGTTCAAATCTTTCACAGTGCTGACATCCTTTTAGCCTCCCCCCGACCCCCGAAGCCATCATGCCGTCGTCACGCCGAAGTCAGAAACTACCTCTGGAGAATCCACTCATCCCCTCAAGCACCTCATCAAGATCGAAACCTTCTGGCAAAGCAGACGCTGCTCGCAAAGCCAAAGCAGACGCCGCTGCTAGGACCATTGTAGAGGCTGCTGCCAAAGCAAACACTGCAGGCGCTGCTGCCAAAGCCAATTGCCCTCGCAATTCCAAGGGACATATCATTGGTAGTTCCAAAACAGCGAAGAAAGCCTCGTCGTTGAACCAGCCTTCACGAATACCGGTACAGGGTAGATAGTCATCGATCGTATACGCCGGAAGAACGCTTCAGTCCTCTCTTTCTAGAGGCTTGATAGCGAGCTGGCTCACCAACTGGTGCATAGGCTTGATGACGCCACCCCGTAGTCTCGTTGAACAGAGTCTCATCGACGAAGACAAGCTGTTCAGCCGTCAGCTGCAACAGGTCGGCAACCCAGTTTAATCGCAGCTCATCGTTCTGTCTGATGCCCACACGCTGTCCCTTTTTATTGCTTCAGTGTCTCTTCTTCAGAATCCTCGATATCGTGGACTGATGAACATGTATACCTCACTCTTTCCATAGAAACCACACCATCTCTTTCTGCATGGCCCATGGCTGTTGCTCCAGATAGGTAATTAGGGAGTCTTCAGCTGCTGGAAAGACCTTTCGGAGGGCGCCCTTCGGACGAAACTGAGGTCTAAAGGGAGAGCCATACATGAAGAGATTCTCTTGCATAGTATAAACGGTGTTACGGTGACAGTGAACCTCTTCGGCGATGGCGGGGGGGATCCAATGTAAAAGCAGGAGGCGTAGTATCTTCGAGCGAAGGGCCGGAGCCAGTGGACCTGTCATAGCTAAAAGGATGTCAGCACTGTGAAAGGTTTGAACAGCTTCAAATTTACCGGTTTGATTTTTCTATTGATTTTCCAATAGAGCGTTGAAGGTTTGAGAATGTCAGAATTCAATAGTAAATTTGGGGGGGGCGCGACAATTGCGATGCCAAGGAATCCATAGCTTTCTGCATACGCTAATACTAAGCGAAGGCGGAAATCCATCCAAATCAATTTCTCGGTCGAACTTTTGTCGCTGCTAACGATCATAGTGAACCGCCCCCATCGAGCGGAATCGTTTCTTAACTCCAGAGATGGATTTAATTGTCGGCTTTAGAAGTCATATCGATCGGTCGTTGTGGTATAAGACCATGGATCGACCTCCTCGAGACAGGATTGCACAAGCAATAACCGCAATCGCATACACATCACACTCAAGTACTCCAGTCTACAGATGACATGGCCCGATTCGGATTTGAGACCACGGCAGAAGAGGCTTCCAGAGTTCTCGCTGATGAGATCCGAGACAAAACGGGTCAGCTTAATCAATTCATCTATCTGTATTCTCACACTTACACAACTCTAGTCCTGATTACCGGTGTCTCGCCTGGTGGACTTGGCGCCGAAGCTGCTAGAGCTATATCTCTTAGCGAGCCGGGCCTCCTGATCCTGGCAGGGCGTAACATGTCCAAAGTCCAAGAGACAGAGAAGGCCATCAATGCTACTTCGCCTCATGTATCCATCAGATGTCTCAAATTGGATCTTAGCTCGCAAAAACAGATCCGCGAAGCTTCAGCTGAGGTGAATGGCTATAAGGAGCCCATCGACCGTCTCATCAACAACGCCGCTATCATGGCAGCTCCGTATGCTGTGACCGAAGACGGCTTGGAAGCTCAATTTGGGACCAACTATGTCGGCCACTATCTGTTCACTAATTTGATCATGTCGAAGGTATTGGAGGCAGGAAAGGGAGCCAGAATCGTGAATGTTAGCAGCATAGGCCACATGATTGAGGGCATTCGATTCGACGACTATGATTTCAGCGTATGTTGCTAATCTTCTTCTTACGTCCATTCAGAAATTTGTGCTAAGAAAAATAACGTAACTTAACGCATAACTGTAGGGAGGAAAGACATACGAAAAATGGAAGGCTTATGGGCAAGCTAAGACAGCAAACGCCCTCTTCTCGGTTGGTTTGGTAGCAAAGCTAGGGGGAAAGGGTGTTCTCGCCTACAGTCTGCACCCTGGAGGAATCAGGACAAATCTTCAAAACCACTTAACAAAAGAAGACCAGAGGGCAAGGGGTAAATAGCTTCCCGGTTCCACTACGGTATGTTCGAATCTGCTAACAAAATGCTAGGTTGGATCGATGAAAACGGTAAAGACCTGAACAGTGACCGTTTCACCTGGAAGACTATCGGCCAAGGTGCGGCGACACACGTTGTCGCAGCATTTGATCCCAGTATCGTTGGTGTGTTACAAAGGAACCCTGTGAAGAAGCTCGCTGATCACTTATCTTATAGAACATAACGGCGCATATCTCCAAGACGGCCACGTTGATGATGATGCCGCAAAACCCTATGCGAAAGACAAAGATATCGCGGCGAGGCTTTGGACACTTACTGAAGAATTGGTGGGCCAGAAGTTCGACTATCCAGGGGGCTCTTCGCTCTGAAGCAAGATAGAACTATTCGTGGCAAGTATGGTACCTTTCTCGTGTTCCTGTTTCTCATGATAAAATGTTGATGATGCCCCATTCTGAGGTCCCTCTCACTGTGTGCCAATCATCTTAGGTTAGTTGTAAGAGGACGTGTAATCTTGTAGCGTCCAATCCATAGCTGCAGCTGCTGTACTCCGTATCTTAGCTGACGGACTGACTTCGTTTATTCCAACACCGCAGATCTGACCGTATTCTTTACTTAATCGCTTAAATTTGGGATAGCCACCAAATCTTCGCTGCTTCTTAGCGTGACTGTATGGAAAAACACTTGGGTTGGCTAGGCCAGCAGACAGAGATCTCCTGGTATTTCGCAAGGCTGATGAGAATAAGGTTCATCCTGTGAGATGATGAGCATTATCGGACACTCTCCTTTGATTTGTTGTTGATGAACAGTATACCTTACAGCCAAGTTCTGGAATTCGGCCGGATGACGTTCGCCACTTACCTTAGCGGAATTATGAGGAATGGCTCTACCGTAGCAGCACCGTAGTACTACCATAAAATATTGTTACTGTAATTCCTGAGTTACATCGCCTTTAGGCAGTCCTCTTAATGACACGTTATTATAAAATATACGCTTAGAATTTCTAAACGATCTTGGAAAGGAACGGTGATGAAAATAAGCATATGTAAAATACAGTATCATGTATCATGAGCAATACCTGCATCATCCTCCTGCAATGCCTCTCCGTAGTCACCCACCTATCATCTATGCTCTGCACCCACCTCCGTATCAACCTACCCAATACCCACAGCGACCATGCGCATGATGCTCACGCCCACGCGGCTCATGCGATGCACCCCCGCGTAGAAATTGGCTGAATCGATCGATTCTAAGCTTGAAAATGCAGAAGCGTTGATGTTGTCTGAAATACAGTCTATCCGAAGATAAGGCTTGGCAGTATTGTAGCAGTTATCTTGAAACTACACAGAGCTTCAGGTTCTACCGTAGCAACACTGTTTTGTTTGATATCAGTGTATTATCTTTAAACGAATATTCAACTAGACTGTAAGAGTATCATTCTTTTTAATACTCAGTTATCATTTTGTTACATATATAATGAGCTACTGTAAGTCAGTATATTCACTATAATACCGCCTTTAGACGGTAATTTGAACCATTACTGTATAGATACAGTTAAAGGAAACTATATATTTCCGTTAAGGTAAGGCAGCGCACATGGCACGTGATTACGCGATCTAACCTCGCGTCTGCCTGTTTCGGCCACCCCGCTGTTTGCTCGTGAGGATAACATATCTAAATCAATTATTTCCAATCATCCAGACCAAAGTAGAGACTAGTTATGTCTGATAAGGAAGCTACCGTCTATATAGTAGATGTCGGCCGGTCGATGGGAGACAAACATAATGGTCGGGAACAATCAGACTTTGACTGGGCTATGACCTATGTCTGGGAAAAGATTACCAGTACAGTGGGCATATTAATCTGGAGATGATCAATGAAGATTGACTGAGGGGCTAGGTAGCTCTTGATCGAAAAACAGCCACGCTCGGAGTCATCGGGTTAAGGACAGATGGTATGGACCAAACATTGCTTTGTCCTCAAGGTACTAACGGTGGAAGGGACGGCCAATGAACTTCAGGATGAGGAGAGCTTTGACCACATTTGGGTCCTCCAAGAAATCAGCCAGTATGCCGTTTGTGCAACATTTGCTTTCCCTGCTAAAATCGTTCAGAATACTGCTGCCAGACTTGAAGCAGCTGCGGCATACTATCAAACCCAGCAATACTGATGAGGGTGATGGTAATTGCAGTCTTTGATCTTTCGCTATTGTAATTCTCTATTAAGATTTCACTAGCAATTTCGGCCATTGTCATAGCGATCCAGATGATTGCGAAGTATTGCAAGAAGCTGAAGTACAGGCGAAAGATCGTCCTTATAACAAATGGACGGGGACAGCTAGATGCCGATGGTATTGCAGAGATCATGAAAAAGATTAAGGAGGACAACATGGAGCTTGTCGTTGTGTACGATGTGCTCGCTATTTTAGTCCAAAGGAGTACTGACAAGGCAGTAGGGGAGTGGATTTCGATGATCCCGAGTATGGATTCAAAGAAGAGGCTAAGAACGCTCGGAAGGTCTGCCAGTATTTGAAAGTCGGTTGGTGTAAAAATGCTGACTGTGTCTTAGGCTAGGAACGAATCGATCCTCAAAAGCCTGGTAGATGATTGTGAGGGTGTATTCGGGACGCTACAACAAGCCATAGAGGAGCTCGGCGTGCCGCGACTGAAATCTACAAGACCAGTTAACTCCTACAAGGGCCAGCTTACCTTGGGAGATCCTGAACAATATAAATCTGCTCTATGCATTGACGTTGAGAGATATCCGCGCACAATGATCAGGAAACCACTCACAGCGAGTCGGTTCGTGCAACGGTCAGACCTCTCAAATGGAAATGCAAGCATGCAGTCTTCTGCAACAGTCCTGCCGGAGGGAGATGCTTCGGGATCTGCGTTCCCTAATCTTAACCCGAATGATCTTACCACAGTGAGGAACGCTCGAACGTATCAAGTCCCCGACGAGAACGCCCCTGGAGGCAAGCGAGATGTTGACCGAGACGAATTAGCCAAAGGCTATGAGTATGGACGAACGGCAGTGCATATAAGCGAGTCGGATCAGAATGTCACCAAGTTGGAGACACAAGCAGGGCTTGAGGTCATCGGCTTCATACCATGGGCGACTGTATGTGACTTCTGTTTCCGGCTAACCAAGCCCCGATATCTAACAGACTTTTAGTATGAGCGCTATATGAATATGTCTGTTTCGAACGTGATAATCGCTCAGAAAACCAATACCAAAGCAATCATGGCGTTATCATCGCTAATACACGCGCTTTTCGAGCTGGATTCATATGGGATTGCACGACTAGTACCGAAAGCCGACAAAGATCCAGTGCTTGTATTGCTTGCGCCATCGATCGAGGAGGACTATGAATGCCTTCTTGATGTACAGCTTCCGTTTGCGGAAGATGTGCGCTCATATAAATTTCCACCTCTAGACAGGGTCGTCACTGTATCCGGGAAAGTCGTAAAGGAGCATCGTAACTTGCCGAGCGATGCCCTAAGCTCTGCAATGAGCGACTATGTTGACCGAATGGACCTCTCTGCTTATGGAAAAGACGACGAAGGGTAAGGTATTACCTCGCTGATCGTATGGAGGCATACTTACAGCCCACAGTAATCCAGCGGAATACATGCCTATGACAGAAACGTACTCACCTATACTTCATCGCCTTGATCAAGCCGTACGTTGGAGAGCAGTCCATCCTAACGAACCTATCCCCCCGCCGTACGAGATCTTGACCCGATATTCGAGGCCGCCGGATAAGCTGATAGCCCAGTCAAAGCGTCATCTAGAGAAGCTTACAGCCGCAGCAGACGTAAAAAAAGGTAAGGAGGATTTTGGAGTATTCTTCGTGTCGCTCCGTTACTGATGCCCAACAGTTCCACCAAAAGTGCAGAGCCGCAAGCGGAACAGAAACGAAGTGAAGCCCCTGTCAGGCTTGGACGTTGATGCTTTGCTTGGTGGCAAAAAGAAGAATGCTAAGATCTCAGCCGATAATCCCATCCCTGAGTTTCGGCAAATACTCGACAAGGCCGAAGATCTCGATGTCGTCCGCGACGCGGTTAAGCAATTGTCCAACATCATCGATGAACAAATCAAGAATAGTTTTTCTGATCTAGCATATGGTCGAGCTCTTGAGGAAATCAGCGTATTGAGGGATGAAATGACCGAATTCGAAGAGCCAGGAATCTACAATGAGTTTTTGCGCGCTCTCAAGTCGAAGTTGCTTTCGGACGAGCTTGGAGGTGATCGGAAGGAAATGTGGGATCTGATACGGAAGAATCATCTTGGACTGGTTAAAAAGAAGACCTCGGAACGGTCATCAGTCACAGAGGAGGAGGCTGAAATAGTAAGTATTCCCATAACCTTTTCTACCTTTTCGCATGGACACAAGCTGAAGCGTAATGCAGTTTCTGTGGGAAAAGTGATACGCATTGCTTGTGTAGTACAACAATTGTTCTTTTGCCACACCACGACGCGGTAATGGATGAATGATGGACACCTCTTGGAAGTATTGCCATTTGGGAACAAAATCAGCAACATAATTTACAATCTGATTTTCCTTTGACACACCAGAATCATGTTGGTGATGGGTTCGGCAGCCCTCCTCCGGCATGAGGGTTTAACTGAACATCCTGTGCTCTCTGACCCTTCGTATCCGTATGCCCCGGGTCTACCTCTACCACTCCATCGCCGTTATCTTCATCCTCTGTTTCAGCGATTTCACCCTTGATATCGCCATTCTTCCCTTCCTCTCGACCTTCATCTAAAAGCCCACCAGGCACCCCACTCCCAAACACTCCATCCAACCTTCTCTTGCGATCCCAAACTCTTACCCCGTCAATCGCTCTCCGAAAGTACAAAATCCGATGTTGCGGAATAAATTCCTCGTCCGTCACATCTCCTCCCTTCCAATCTTCCACCTTCATCTCCATGATTCCCTCTATCCGATCATGATAACCAATTATGTAATCTGAAGCGTCGAGCGTAGGATCATGGCGAATACGGGAGAGAATGTCATTGGCCGGGCGGAGAGTAGGCGTAGGAATAGAGGGATTAGAGGAGGTTTTGCGCATGCGTTTAGCGCGGGCGCGGGAGTTGAACCGCTTTTCAGGCTTAGGAGCGTCTGAGGAGGAGTCTGAGGGATCGATGTCGATTTCTGGGGTTTCGTGGGTGTTGGTAAAGCGTGCGTGTATATCGCTGATATCGCTAGACTGGGGATGCGGTACTAAATTCATGCTTGATAAAGAGCTTGCTGTATCATCTGACTCGAAGGGAGTTTGTGCAGGCGACATGGCTTAGAGGTAGCAGATCGATGGTTAAGTGATACTTGGAAAAGGATGGTAGCAAGCCGCTTTGACGTAAAATGGAGAACGGGAGAACAACACAGAGTACAGAATAGTTGACTAGTTAATATCAGAGATATGAAAAGCTTTGGACTAATGGTGTTGTGAGGGAGTCTTCACAGGAGGTATATTTCAGAATCCCAGTGGAAGGAGTCATTGCGGTGGATTGAGTCACCATGCACAGCCACTATATAGTATTTACTCGTTTGGGGGCGTTTTATGAAGAAACCAACTCAAAAGGTAAAAGAACCTCTTTTAAAGTAGAAGTGTTATCCAGGGACAGAGTGTTGGATAGAGAAAAAATTCTTAAGCTCTCCTGCGCTGGCTGTGAGGTTTTTGGTCCAGCAATAGGTAGGTGTAGGCTAAAGCTACCTCCTTTAATTCGCTTCGTTTACTCAGCCTTATGGGTCCACGACATTGACTGCTTAGCCTTTTCACATATCCGCTACCCAAAAACTTTGGTAGTCTTAGGCAGCTAGATTACTCTATACTGCACTATCCTCTCCATCGTCATGACGACTACTCGCTATGACGAAGACATTCCAGGATTGTATGAGAATCATAAGCCCACCAGGCCACTCCCAGCGCAACATGACCGCAACGGTAGGATGTACGAAGACAGGCATCCCAGACCGAGTTCGAAAGGCCAGCAACGTCGGAGTTCTTCTTCGCCTAATCGATATGCATCTCCGCATGGTAATCCTTGATGAGGACTTCTGCACCCATCACCCTAGGCGTCTGCTAACTATGGCTTGGGGAAGACCGCCACAGAACATCTCATGGTGGATATCACACCGGCAGTAATAGATCTCCTGACTCCAGAGATTGGGAAACCCGAGCTAGGGACGACGGGACTAGAGATCACGATTACCACCGTCGTGGACGATCTCCTTCGCCGCGAGGGCACTTAGGAAAAGGATACAAAGACAGAGATCGCGATGACTACAGATCACCTGGCTATGACAGTCGAAGCAGAAGCCAAAGTCCGCGACGAGACTGTTTGCCATATTTTGGAGGACCACCAAGTAGGGAGGTGATCTTGGAAGGGCTACCACTTGATATGGTTGAAGAAGACGTTCGCCGCCACCTCCCCACATCTTACCTTCGATGTCACCTAATTTCACAAACACTCCGAGACTAAGTTTCTTTTGAAACAATGTTCGAACTCTGGCTAAGGCAGTGCGCATCTTTGGTCATGCAGATCTCAAAGGAACTGAAGCAGTATCACGATATCGAGAAGCTTGACGATGTACGGGTCATACGAGATCGTCAGACTAGTATGTCATAAAGAATCTAAACGGAGGGAAGACGCTAATGGCTATTAGAGGTGTCTCGAGGCTTCGGGTTCCTAAGGTTCCCTGATATAGAACAGTCTAAGGGATTTGTTGAGCGCAACTTTCCAATGATCTATCTTTATGGCTCTGGTTCAGCAGATGGTGACAATGAAGCAGCCAAAGTACGGATTGCATTCAGCCGTGAGAGAGATGATCGGGGTCGTGGCGAAAAGGCCGATGGCGAATGGACGTGCAAGATTGTGAGCAGTTTCTCTACTCCATGTGTGGCGCTTCTAATATATCAAAGTGTACATTTGTTAACTTCCCCGGCCGAACCCGATGCTTTCGGTGTCAAACACCGCAGATTGGTAGGTACGGCTTGGAGATCTGAGAGAACCCCACTGATGGCTTTAGATATGGCTGCTTTTGGCGCTCCACCAGTTAAACCCCCAAATTACATGAATAGCGGAGACAGTGATGTATCACCTAATGGTGCACCATCACAATTTCTGCTGCTTCGGGGGCTTGAACCTACGGTGACTGAAGATCTACTTGCCAAGGGGGTTACTAAGCTCTACAAACCTAGCCGCGGGTCCTCGCCGCAAAATACGGCAGCATCTAAGAAAGGCAATGCCAAAGTTGCCTCCACCACAGGTGATGCGAATCTTGGTGCCAAGAAGGGTAGTCTTCGAAGAGTCTTGCTTGTTCGAGACCGGCGCAGCAACGAAAGTTGGAGATACGGTTTTGCTGAGTTTGGGACTGTTGATGTATGTATTCATGAAGAAAGTGATATTGGCCCCGCTAATGATTACGCAAAGGATGCGCAAGCTGCTTTGACTCGGTTCAATTCTTTTGAGAAATTCACCATATCCTCGAAACCAGTTACTGCTGACTATATCCACGCGGGTGTTTTTGTTCCAGTGTTTAATGTCCAAGAAGGGAATGAGAATTTCACCTTTAGCCCACTAGGCAATACAGCGAGTAAGCTTGCATATTGGGACGAGGAAGCTTGGGCAAGCGAACTCGTCGTCTCGTCTGTCACGTCAGCGAAGAAACCGAATGCGAGCGAGAAGCAAAGCAAGAGCGCTACGGATCGTGCAGCGGCAGCAGCTGAGAATGAAGGACTCCTTGCGCCTGGCAAGGAGGCAGAAGCTAAGGCCAAGAAGCGTAAAGCAGAAGCCAGCGCTGCGGCTAAGCAGAAGAAGGTAAGGCGGTTTGGAAGCCTGTCCAGATCAACTACTCATTATCACAGACTGCACCAGCCCACTTGCAATTTTGGAGCAACCGTCATGCCGAGCTCCACGGCGCCAAGCCCGATGCTTCAGCAGAAAACGCCTCGGACCCTAACGCCAGCACCAACACCAACAGAAACGCAAGACCTACAAATGCTGCCGAAGACAACCCACCCACGCAAACTTTTGCGGACCCTGTGAAGAAATGCTGTTACCTCTGCTCTCGCCAATTCAAAATAGAAGCCGAGCTCAACAAACACGAGCGGCTTAGCCAACTCCACCGTGACAATATCCAGAACGAGGACTTAGTCTCGAAAGCACAGGCGAAAATGACAAAAGTCGGTCTCAGCTCCACACCCTCTCAAGACATCACAACGGAAGAGTATCGCGATCGCGCCAAAGAGCGCCGTGCCGCATTCGGTGCCTCTAAAAAAACCACCCTTCCCCTCAAAAAGCACCCAACGACCACATCAGCAGAACCTGACGACGCCGATAACCAACCCCTTCCACCATCCAAAGGCGCCTCCCTCCTCGGCAAAATGGGCTGGTCCGCTGGTGAAGGTCTCGGCGCCCAGGGAACAGGTGTCACAGCGCCTATTGCAACGGATATGTATGTGCAGGGGGTGGGGCTTGGGGCGGTTGGAGGGAAGATTGGGAGTGCGGAGGAGGAGGCGGAGAGGAATACGAAAGGGGGTTATGCGGAGTTTGCGGAGAGGACGAGGGATAAGGCTAAGGAGAGGTTTGAGAAGATGGGGTAGGTGTGGTTTGGATGGGCAGGCCGCTGCCTCCGTAATGATAACTTGTTTACTTAGATCTCGTTCGACATGAGTCCTAAGTTATCGATTCTACCAGACGTTTTTACAAGAGTGAAAAGTGCATGAATCCCCACTACCACATGCTCCCTTTTTTCTCCCCCTCCCTTCCTTTCCCTTGGCCACCCTAGCAGAACCACCGTTTACCAAATTATACATCAAAATCAATACCCTCCATCCCACCAAAGTAGAAAGCCATAAACCAGTTTAGTGCACAGGGTCAATAAAACTTCGAACCGCCGGTCTTCATTGAAAGGCTATTACTCACTGCACTACGTCAGTGTCAGGGAAGCTATCCTTTTGGCTTTGTAGTTAGGAGAGGGATATAGATTGCGATGGGGTTGGGCCTGAGGGTTCGGAGGCCAGATCTATCCCTATCCCCGCCTCTTTCTCGCACATACCATCTCTCCTCTCCTTTCCATCCCACCCTCGTACACATTCGCTCTTCCTTCTCCCGCCCCCCCTTCCGACGGTATGAAACTCCGCACACTCATACCCGGATCTTAAGAGGCAAGGGGAGGGCGGTACTGGTGGGGATGCTGTAAGTTGGATGGGGGTTGAGGGTAAATGGAAGGGGTTGGGTTGGGGGGGAGATTGTGGAGGAAGTAGGGGAGATGGAGGATCGGGGGATACGTATGTGGGAAATGACACCCGGGAGGAATATTTGGTGGTGGCGGTGGGGGGTGGTTGTTGGTGGGAATGGCCAAGGGATACAAACTGCTTGTTACAAAAAAAAAAAAATTCTTCTTGTGCTCTTACTTTAGCAACGATAGGAGAGGTAAATGGGACAAAGGGCAAAAGATCCAGTTGACGAGAGATCAGAATAAGATTTTTTTGGCTGGTGTATAAATATCCTTATATTTTTTACATTCCTACCTAGATGATCGAGACGGTCAAGCCTAGACCCGGGAAACACCATACGCCGAATGTTACAGCGACTGAGGGTATATAGGATCCTCTGAACCACTCTTATCAATCCCTCAGGTAAATGCTCCGCCCACAACGCCGTCATATGCTTGCTCCATGTAATCCAAGTTCCTGGGCACAACACATCCGACTCCGAGATCAAGTTATATCATCCCCAACGTCGCAGCATCATACGCCATAAACGCATCGTGTGCAAACCTCTCTAGGGTCTCCTCCTCACTTTCCTCTCTTCTGCTAGCGCTGTCCGGCCACTCCACCGCCGGCAAGGGGCCATATGTCTCCCCAGTCTCGTTTTCTAGTTTCCGCCGTTCTATGGCTTCTGCAAGTAGCCAGCGAGCCACGAGGCGGTTCTTGCGTTCGGAGAACTCGGCTTGGAGACCTTCTTCCTCGGCTTTAAATTTCTGCTCCAGGTTCGCGGTTTCGCGTTCGAAGTCTGCAGCGAAGGTTTCCAGTTCGTGGTCTTGTTTTGCGGAGACTCTTTCTAATTGTTTGCCCTGTTTCTCACGCAGCACCTTTATGCGCGCGGCATGGAGGTTGTCCATGCCATGGCGCACGTGGTATTGCAGTGTCAATTGCTGGTAGTCCTTCCGCGTGACGACACGGTTCGGCATACCGTCCACTTTCGATGTCGGATTGCAGTAGGCTTCCATATGCCTCAAGCGAGTTTCGCAGGCTTGTTTTTCCAATTGTAGAGCCCGGCAAAGGTCGACTTCTGCTGAGAGATGGCGGTGTTCAAGAGATGATAGGGCTTCAATATGCTTATCTTGGGCGGCTTTCTCCCGCGCTTTGTGACGGTTGAGAGGGTCCTGTTTCATCTCTACTTGTTTTAGCCGCATTAACTGATATTGGTCTGCTTCGAAGCGGATGAATCGGGATTGCTCTCCTAATTGGGAAGTTCTGAGCCTTTGGAGCCGCAGGTTATGTAGGCTCCTCTCACGAGCGGCGATATTTTCTCGATCTTGCTCATCCGGACCCGGTGAGGGTGGAGGCCCCCTAGCAGGTGACACACTACTAGAGGGAATCGCAACAGATTCTTGAGGAAGAATTGTGGTCTGGCCAGGGTCCGCCGTGGGCGAGCTAGCCTGAGAAGGTGGTCTCAGGACCGAAGTAGACGACATATAAGAAAGTAGACTAGGAATTGGCTCGTCAATTGTCCTCCGCCTCTGCAGTGTCGAAAGCCGCCTTATTCCCTGTTTTATAAGTCGATAGGATGATCTATGTGACGTCGCAGAATCGAACGAAGAAGCCACAGAAGCAATTGAGGCAGTGGTGACTGATGACGCTTTTGTATGGTATTGTTGTTCGCTAGAGCTGTCCGATGGAGGATGAGTGGCTTGGAAAGATTGTGAGGGAGGAGGCCGAGATTCTGTCGGAGCGGAGGCCAATGTGAGCCCATCGACGTTGCTGGTTACAATATCCAAGGTAGTCTTCGGGTCCTGGGGCACATTGATTCCAAGGTTAAGCGCCATTCGCAGAAAGTGTTTATCGACATCTTCCTCCGACAGGCCGTTCTCAAACCGTAGGACCATCATTTTGTAACTCTCTTCAAGCTGGCAATGTTGGTTTGCTCCGTTTGGAGAGACACGAAGATCTTGCATATCGTAGGGAGAGCTCTTCTTGGTAGCGACAGCCATAACGGGCGGCAGGAGATTGCTGCAGGTTATGTGACGAGGTGCATGGTCAGTCGGCATACAAGTGATAGCCTAGTAGGTTGATCGGTGTTCCTCCTTCCGAGTGCTGAATGTGAGACGAGAATGATAGGTGCGAGTAGAGAGCAAGCGGCGTAGGCGGAGATACGTCATGTGACCCTAGAAAGGTCAGGGGGGAAAGCTTAGTGTCACTACTAAGTACGTATGTAGTACCTTAGTCTTGTACTGCTGCATCTGCATATGATGACGATGAGAAGAGCACAAAAAGGTACCTTATGTTTTATTTAGGGAACCACTACCCGTGTACCCCCTAGCCTTACGTATAGTGGTTCCCTTCAGTTTAATAGCTACAGTACTCTCAAATCTCGAATCTCTAAATGATAAGTGATTAATAAATTTATAGTTCAAACAAACTTCCACAGGAGCGGAATCATGCCGTATAGTTATGTCTCTACGGAAGACTCATCATTAACGTTATCAAGGAGAAGTATCCTATATTTAACAGAGGTAAACTGGTCAAAGTTCACGTCGCCAGCAGGGTTAGGGGTTCGATCTTAAGCATCGTTCTTCTAGGATGCATACCAATCACCAGAATACTCCCTCATTTCTTCTTTTGTGCGGACGCTTGAGTATATTGAGAGGTTAGGTCCGTCACTACGAATCGTCTGAAAGCATTCGACGAAGCCATTCCCCGGGTTTCCACTGCGATCCGACAGCCTGGAAAAGCGTGCCAAAGAGAGCATAAGGTGTTAAATAGCGCAAAATCCATATTGTTTAACAGATATCAAGCCGAAGGACCTAAAGACCTTGGAGGCAAAATTTTTGAATGGCCGACAGGCATGTAACGTTACAATTACGGATTGATCAGATACTGCATCCTTCATCTTAGATTAGGAATATGCTAGAAATTGGGCTTGCCTAGGCCAAGGAGGAGAGCACTCTGCTCGCATTATCTCATATAGAAGTTGCCAGCAGTGCCATCGGCGAGTTCACTATAGACTTCCAGTGTCATAGGGTGGCAGAGAGCTTGAGAGGCTATACATCATAGTAACGATCATTTAGCAACTGATAGTTAGACTGTGCTGAAGAGCGACCGCGGTTAGGGCCGTAGCGAGGTCATGAAAATGGGAAAGAAGCCGGGTGACTCTCATGGAAGATAACCTTACTAGGATTTAAGTAGACATATGAACCATCTACAATATATTAGCATTTTCGCAAAATAGTGGAACGTTACTCACTAACGTTGAACACGTCGAATACAAGCCCATGGACAGCTTCTGCAGAGTCAGCATCCGTGGCCTGAAAAAGTTGAGTTTTAAGCGTACTATGAAATGCACCAAGTCCATTCTTAGATAGCTCACCATGGAAGCGGAAAATTTGGTACGCTCGTGGTCAATGTAGAGGACTAGGGGTAGCGGAATGCTAGAAAAAGGAAAGGACTGGGTAGAGTATTAGGGGAAAGTCGAGGACTAGATAAATGAAACTACTGAGCGACGTAGAGGACTGGGTGAAGTGGTAGACTTAGGAGAAGCGGAGGCCTGGGGGAAGTGGAGGACTAAAGGACTGGAGAAGTAAAACGACCGAGGGAAGTGGAGATCCAATTATTGGTGCTGTTCCTAATATCCTCGGTCTCTCCCCTCTGTCTACAGTCTCCAGGCTGCGAATCCTGGTCAGCATCGACAGATGCTTCAGCTACAACCCCAGGATATTCAAAATGCGGTTCTTCGTAGGATTTAGCTTCGCTGGGTTTCCTGTTGGCTGATGTTGTACTGTGAGACTTCTCTCCATTCACGTACCGGGTCGGAAACAGCTTCAACCCTATGAAGCCTTGTGCGTGAGTATTTAGACGGGAATATAAGCTGATTGGAAATGGACTCTCAACCTCTCAACTTCGGCCGATATTGGTGCTCTCGTGTAGAAAAGCTCTCTGGGAGAGATCTCGCGAGTTGAAAAATATCGGCTTGGGATCTTATGCGTCGGTTAATTTCGGGAAAATATCACTCAGGACCGTTTTGGAATTCAAATTGGAGCGGTTCACCAAAGCTGAGGGTTTACTGGGGAAGCAGATTTAAGCCTAAGGTATGATTCGACTAATTTTTGGTTGAAATGAATGGCCGACACTACAGAAGAAGTATATCGTCTTTCCTGTGGTGTCTGTGTATCGTTCGTCCCTCCCACACCTCTCCTAGTACTACGCACATAACGGAAAAGAAACGCCGACATGCACCTGCTCACACAAAATGAGCTGGGCTGGCTTCCTAGAGACGATTAGTATAATGCATCATACGAAACAATAGTAAGCTGTATAGCGTACCTACTCAAAGGCCACTATTCGTCAAGAGCCCGCTTGTAAGTCCCGTAGCCACTGTACGAGCCATAACTGGTGGGCGCCGGGGGTGGAGGCGGATAGTTCTTATAGGTTCCGTACTGGCCGTAGTTACTATAAGCTTGTGGCACAGCGTCTGCAGCAGTCTCTGATACGGCTTCCACAGGGATAGGACTCGCAACGACGGCGTTGGTCGAGACAAACGCCAGTAGCGTAAGAAGGCTTTGAACGATCTTCATGATGAAAAGTGGACAGTGAGTAAGGTCTAAGGGTTTGGAGATAACATATGACTACTAATAAGCGGAGATGAAAGCTATCGACAATGAAAGGGGTGGACTTTCTTTATAGAGAATGGGGAAGAGAGCTGACACTTGACTATTGGCAGGAAACAGAGAAACATAAGCCATAGACCCAACAGTTTCCAAAACCTCGTACCCGTGTTACTCTTCCTCGGTGCCATGATGACTTCGTGGGTCCCGGGTTGCTCCTATTCGGTAGTTTGAAGCCAAGTACAGACGCACGAAGATGAATCAAATTTACTTAAAAGTATGATCAATCACGGTGCATCGAACGATCCCAGAATTCTAGCACAAAAGTGTATATCAAAGAACTAGTCTTCGTATTCCCTTTAAACGCAGATGCGGAGAGTCCGGAAGATACATCTGAGTAGGCACTGGAGTAAGGACAATCCAGTGCCTTGACCTCGTGTAGCCAGGAGAAACAGATACGGAGGTTTGGAAGCCCGAGGTTGCAATTGATGATGCCCAAAGAAATTTTTAGCGTGCCTCGCTTATTTGATCCTTAATCAAAAAGTAGCCTGACGTGCCTGTATCTGTCAGCCTGATACATGAAGCCAATAAAACCCCGTCCTAGATTGTATCTAGACAACCCAGAGGCGAGAAGCTGCCTTCAGCGTGCGTTAGCCAAGATGACATTGCTTTTTTATGTCACACCATCCGAAGTCTAAATAAGGTAGATACGAAAACGGTTTCTATCGCGCCATCGTGCTTCGTTCAAAAATATTTCCAGAGCGGAATGACCGGCAGTCACACCGACCTTGCCCTCGATATGCTGGTATCATGTAGTACTTTTTGTTAGCATTCACATATCTTTGCATGCACTTCATCTACCTGTCCAGCCCTCCCGAAGAAGTTGCTCGTTGACCGCCGTTGTAAATCATGTTTGGATACCCGTGGAAGAAGACCGTCAAGTTCAGCAAAGTCTCACAGACAGAGGACTACAAGGCGTTGATCGCAGAGTCAGATGGCGTAGAGATATCGCACTCGCCATGGAAGATCGGGTTGACGCGATCTTGTGGGACCCTCATCATTATAATATCTCTTCCGGCCGCTGCTCTTCTGGGAGTCTGGCTAGGACGTCACTGGTTCAGTGACCCAAGTTCCCGTTGTGTTGAACATGTTTCTCGATATTGTAGGAAGAGATCGATTGCGTGTCTGCCAAATTGCTAATCTTCGCCCCAGCACCTCTCACCAAAGACGTCGGCTTAAATTACGAGACGGTCGTCTTCAATGGCTCGTTGTTGAAGGAAAATGTATTTCGACAGGATGCAGGGACCGAGGTTGACGTGGCATGGGCTTCTCTAGGTGTTGATTGTGAGTACTCGCAGCCATATAGCAGATCTTATGACTGATAAGCTGTTGTTATAGACAGAAGTGCAATTATTCCATCAGACCAAGCCGAGAAGTCAGGCCTCTCCCCAGATCAGGTTCAACTAAATGAGAAGTACGGGGGCGGTTTCCCGGCTAATGTCGAAGGGCTGCACCACCTACATTGTCTCGTGAGTATCTTCAAAGCCGTTGTAGCCCATCTGATCCGTGGAACTGTAGAATCTCCTCCGGCAGTCCTTGTATTACAACTTCGATTATTACCATAAGCGTGGTGATGGTGCCTTCAAAAACTCAGACGATATCCTGCGCTTCCACGTCTGTGAGTGTTTTCCTGCTGTTCTCCCACCACTGCATCGTACCTCAAACAGGGAGCTTACATGCTGCAGCCCATTGCCTTGATATTCTCCGCCAACAGCTAATGTGTACGGTGGACATTGGTGTCCTCGGGCAAGTGTGGTGGGACAAGGAGCAGCCCAAAGCTTATCCTGACTTCAACACGAGACACAAATGTAGAGACTTTGAGGCGGTTAGACAATGGGCGGAAGAGCATCAGGCGCCTGAAGATGTGCCTCTCGATTATCTTCGGCCACCGCTGAGCCGCGAAGTTGTGTACACTAGCATACCTTGATGGTCTGAGTGGATAACACTATACTTATCTGAAGTTCGGCACAATCGCAGTTGGTGATCAATGAGCCTCTGAAATGAATAAGTCGTCCTCGCTATCTAGCTGACAGTTGATCCCGTCGGAAGCCCATCTGCATATCCACTCCCCCTTGCTCAATTGGCGTGGCGCTCGGTACTCGGTAGACAGAACGTACAGTCAGGATGAATCGACACAGGGTGTGCTTGAGAATTTCTTAGATATGTTCGTATTGTAACTGTGAGTTCGTCAATTGGATAACTCTTGTGGGTATTGCAGGAACCGGCACTGTGATACAAAACCTGTTTCTTCTGAACCCGGATAGTTCTTTGTTAGCATTGCTAGTTGATTGACGATATAGATGTGATACGTAAATCTACGCCTATCCGTTTCTCGTTCGTTGCATCTTTAAAGTCCCAAAATTGTGCTGGCTTGCCGCGGTCGACCATTGATTAGATCGGGATATCGTTCTCAAACGCTCATGCTTGATACCACTGTTGAATGCGTAATTGAAACAAAAAACCAATAAATATATTAGATCTCTAGAATGCTGATCGAGGCGACGTAGTTAGCTGACAGATTCGGACATACAGGTGGATGAATGGCGCCTACCTAAATAAGAGTAATTTTGCTTCGATGGTAGGGCTTGTTCACATTATGTCATATATAAAAGATGTTTGCAAACGCTTTCTTCAAGCGATACTTGTAGATGCATATCCAGGAACAACGATCATTTGCAAACCATTACCCAATCACGATTATTCTGATGATATTCCAGCAGGCTCGATATCGTCCCACCATCCGGCTGAACGACATCTCCAGAAAATTCTATCGCCATATCCAATTCCGGACCTTCGTAAGCATCGACTGCAGTTGGATCTGCAGGCCCAACTTCGAGCAGCAGCTTTACCATATCATACATACCAAATTGAATGGCGAGAAGAAGCGGAGTCATCCCTGAGGCATCCTTGATTTCTGTGTCAGCACCCTCATCGAGTAACGCTTTCGCGAGTCTGAGCCTTGCCGAGTTCTGGTCTTCACGAACCGGCATTACTGCAATGTGGAGGGCAGTACTTTTGGCATGGTCCTGGATGTTAAGATCATTCCGCATGTACCCGACTAAGAGGTCAATGGAGTGAGCCCATCCTTCCAGCGCGGCATAGTGGAGAAGTGTCCTCCCGTATTCATCCCGCAACGTGAGCCGGTGTTTGTTTGCACGCCACAGCACTGGGAGTAGCGGCGACGTCTGAAGGTCTCTTGTCAGGAAAAGCATTATCTCAGTAGCTGGGTCGGTGACTTTGCTTTCCAGGTCTCGCTGCGGTTGGTATAATTCTAGTGCTTCTCGAACATAAGGCTTTGCTTGTGCGTCGTTATAGCTGAGGTTCTGTACATCTATTGAATACGGTACGTTAAGTCGCCACCAGATCCATTTCCAACGCGCCATATCCAAAATCGCAAATCTTCGAAAGAATTCGAGAAAACCTGAATCTGGTTTCTGTGATGGCGTCGTGCAGTGCTCAAGCCAAGACTGAGTGGCGTAATCCAGTAGTGGATAGCGTCTTGAATAATCTTGAAGCTCGATAGCTTTTGTAACCACTCGTCTAAATTTCTGATATACTTGCTCTCTTGGGGAGGGCGGCGCAAATGTCTTTCCTAGATCAGTATAATAGAGATATTTCATACATACTTCGCCGAGCTCCAAGTGTGCAATTTCTGAATTGACGTAGAAGTGCTTAGAAAGTTCGGAGTTGCGAGTAAGATTCCGAGTAAGGAATTCTTTTGCCGTAGGATGAACTAGGGTGACTGTACGGCTACGGGACAAGGCGCCGTGTAAGTTCATACAGTATCCTGAACCTTGATGATCGGCCCGCAAAGCCTCAGATCATTCTCAAAATTGTCCAATGTGTCCTCATCGAGTGGCTTATTAACGCAGTCAGTTTCATCTTTCAACAACTTCAGGGCCAAATACAATTCGCCAACGCTCAGAGGGCGTAATGCGGCAAAAATGAGACGGATGATTTGCGGGGCCCAGTCTCTGCTTTTTCTCCTTATCTGGTATAGAAAGCTCGTATATCTTTCATCCAAATCCTTCGGTGTTGATCTTAGAACTTGATCCACGTTTCCACTTGGGGTCTTAGCCAATTCGTCGAGTGTCAATGAGACCCACAAGTACATCCCATCTGCGCCTTTTTCAAGATGTGCGTGAACTTTCCGTTTGACTTTGGGAGAAAAGGGCAGGATTGATACCCTCTCTTTAATTGAATGTCGAATGTCCACTTCTCGGCTTCTGAAGTTCTCTGCCGTTGTCATGTCTATGATAGAAGAGAACTTGGGTAGCAATGCGTAATTCTCAAAGTTTCGACTAGGCTGGCTAGTTATCAGGAATCTTATTGGGGATTTTACTGAAAAGTGACGGTAGTCGGTTATATGCGAGCTGTAGTGGGTGGATAATTCCTTAAGCAAGGCTTGCGGATTGGAGCATTCGTCAAGAGCATCGAGAATGCAGTAAACCTTAGGGCAGTTCCTGTCTTGGAGAACATTGTCGAGTACCGTGCAAAGTGTTCCTAAAGAATCGGAAAACCCTCTCGGTCTTGTTTCGAATTCTCTGACGGCATGATCGACCAGGTGGCTATTTTTAGCAAGAATCTGATGGAGCAGGCTACTTAGGATAGTCTCGGTCGAGCTGAGAAGTTTTTGATCTTTATCACAATGGAAGTGGGTGACTAGTGTTCCTTTGGCGGTTTTTCGAAACTCTTTGATCAAATACGCCGACAAGACTGTCTTCCCGGACCCAGGTCCTCCTGTCGTTGGTTTCGGAGTTAGCATTGCTTGGTTGGGTGGTAATACGAGTTTCATGGTGCGTCGGTTCGGCATGCTGCTGAAACACCTCTGGAATCCAGAACGAGGGCTTGTGATGACGGGAAATGACGCTAGAACCACGTACCTAGCAACCAAACAATAGGCCCTCTTTTTCCAGAACTCCACTTTCGGTATTCAGTATGATCTGCCACCCAAGTACAGGTACCAGGATCCGAAGCCGGGACTAGCTGAAGCTTTGTCTCATAATCAGCGATCCAAAGAGAGTGAAGACATCTCTTCTTGGTGAAGTTGTCAATGCTTGGACTTGGGTCTATTTGCTGATGCATGACCGCGAGGCGTTTCTCCATGTCTACCCCACAGATCAGTATCGTCAAAGCGATAGATAATAGTCAAGCGATTGGCACTCTTAATTTGAAAGCACTTATGAAGTAGGAAATGGCCCAACTGGAAATTCGTGCGTAGATTTCTACCTTTTGAAACTATCTTAAGTAGGAAAACTCAAACTAAGAGCTATGGAATCGGCATAGAAATCTTCAAGTCAAAATGTCTACCCGGAAGACTTTGGACCCGTCACGGAACACTTCTAACTGAAAAGAATGATTGAAGAATCTCGCAAAGCCCACAGAAGCTATCCTACCGATAACATGCAACTTACTTCTGTTATATCTTTCGTTGTACTCCATCGGTACTGTTCTTAACTGAATGGCTGCCTCAGCTTCGCTAGTAAGCCTCTCCAAGTATTGGCGGACACGGTCATAGCAATTGTCCCGCTCATAGAATTTAACAAGATTCGAATGATCTTTCGGGAGCCCGATGACATAGTTTCGATCTTGCTCCCAGTGGCGCCCATTAATTGCTGAAGCTCTATCAACCAGCATGGCACGAGCGCCCTTCATAATGTATTTGCCTTTCTCATTCTATGCAGCTTAATTAGATGGAACCAATCTTGTTGTCAGTCGGCTTCATGAAAAACATACCAGACTAGCGGTTAGCGACTGATCGGTCTCGTAAAACGACAATACTTTTGAACTTTCGTAATTGAAAGCCTTGCAGAAGCTCTCACTCTTCATCATGAGAAGCTCGGAGTCTCTTGCTAGGCTCATCAGGAAAGACTCGTTCGGCTGACCGGATACCATTGGCCGCAACGAGTCAATGTTCATTCCCCGACTTGGCACACCAAAGAACAATGCACCATATGTGGCTTTAAGATTCTGCTGATCCCTCACATCGTGACTATCAGCCATCAGGGTGAGTGCCTAAAAGACTATTTGAGTCAAAATTATTATTCGCTCCAATAGAGACTTACTTCTTTGATGACAAGACCACCAAGGCTATGTCCTATGAAGATCAGCGGTCTTGAACGCTGAGAGTTGCTGCTCTAGTGTCATGTCAGCATGCACTGGTATTTCTGGCTCCTGACATACGTTTTGTGGCCCTGTCAAGTCTCTCAAGGAATCTCGAAACGATTCGCCGACATCACGAAGGTTCTGGAAACTATTGCTGCCCTGCAGGCCAGACTCATAACCATAGATAAAGATACGGAGGTCAGGGAAATCATCAGGGAGAGAATCACGAAGCCACATGTATTGACTGTCTTTGTCCTTGAACGATCCAAAAGCATGTCCACCAAGACCTGATATGGCGATACAACTGCTATGCTTAGTTTAGCGACTTTGAAACAGAATGAATTATACTACTCTATTAAATTTTGACTTTCATCCCAGCGGTTCAGGGGTGTCAAACCTAGAAAGTGCTTATCCACTGTTATTGTCGCCTTTCTACGTCTTTTGACGACTTTTCCATCTGGAAGATTATGGCTGGATGCTGAAGTATCGCCAACTGAAAGGTTGCCCTCGAAGATTAATCGGTTTGGAGAGTCAGTATCTTCATTTGGGATATGAGATATAGGAAATTGCCATTGACAGTCAGAGCGAGGCTCCAGGGTGCTGTAAGGTGGTTGCACTATTTCCAAGGTAGCTACTTGTTCTCGATTTCTGATGGGATCAGGAGCTAAAGAACGAAGCTCCCAATGCCTTAACCTCAGCGTTGACTGTATAAGTGAATTGGTACTTGCCCAGTCCAGGCCTACAGGTATCCCTCGAACTCGATAGGTCCATGTTCTTGGCGTTTCCGGCAATTTGGGTGTGTCCTGGGCAGACATCAAGGCCATCTGGCTCGCGGTAGATGTTCCATTCGAAGCACTTGAGCAATTGGATACGTCCTTACCCGACTGACTCGGTCGAACTTTTCGGATCGTTGGTCCTCGGACCGCAGCAGCTTTGTTGGATGGTGGCATGGCAACCTGTCAATTCGGTTCTTCATCGCGACGACCAGTCTAGATATTGCGCACAGTTCGGTGCAGCGTAATTCATCACATGAGATGCTATTTGGGACGATACTCGGATTGAATAGAAACTATTGGAAGTCTCTGACGGATTTTAAACAACGAAAGGAAAGAGCCTTGTTGGAAAATTCAGCTGGTATGACTAAGCCTGTAGGTAACTACTCCCTCGCCTGCACCTGCCTGTGGACTATAGCCTAGATAATCTAGGAAGGTACTAGCGAACAGATCCCACGTCGCTTCTTCCTTTGCTAAAGATAAACCAACAAACCGAGGAGTCTCGCATAATACGTACTCCTAAGACGTCCTCAACCTGTTTCGTATCATGCTGGAACTGAAGACGCGCTCTCCTGAATCACATTTATATCAAGTAAAACCCTGGGTAAACATGACTTGGCCAAGAAGCCGGAAGTATCGCGCATGGCCGAACGAAAACGAAAAAGATATCGAGGATACCTTCAACATTGACATACTCGGATGCCGTCGATACACGGCGTTCGACAGGAAAACCGAAGTAGAAACTAGTTGTGATACAACACGTATAAAACGGCGAGGCTATCACGTCTTGAATCTGTACAGCCTGGCGATTTAGACACGGTACCATAAATTTTCGACTGCACTGCGAATGTACTTCTCAAATATACCGAAGAGGTCCGCGCAAGCAGAAACCATACGCTCAGCAATGAACAGCGGACTATGATTCTTTACACTTGGCCACCAGTAATCTGCTCGACATTGTCCCCAGGTTCGTCTCCCGGACCACCAACGTCGAGGCGAACACGCTTGCTTGCGATCGAAGTACCTTCTGAATTTCGCTTCTTGCTGGGCGTGGTATCTTTGCGAGGAGTATCCATCTTGCGAAGGGTTGGAGCTTTGCGTCGAGTACTTCGACGGCCGTAATCGGCATCATCTGGATCATCCGCATGATCGGTGCTTGTCTCGCTCGTTGGTTCGGCTGTCGCTTGATTCTGAGAACTTATTAGAGAGGATCTCAGGAAAGTGTGAATATGGATTACTCACTCGGGAAAATATGAAGTTTGCTTCACTTGTTGGAGTGGGACCTAACGTGTATGTTTTGGTAGGCTGGGCGCTAGGAGCTGCATTGGCATCAACTGGATTATGCATGACTACCGGCATAGCATTGGCAGCTGGCTTCTTCCTTGCATCACTGGCCCCATTGGCGATGAGAACTTTTGCTGCCGCCTCCGAAATGACCATTCCTTTCTTTGGGTCAATGATAGGTTTACCACGTCGAGGCTTTGGTGGACTCTTCTGCTTTGGCGGGTTCTTCTGCTTTGGTGGACCGTCCGCTGACCATCTTCGGCCGGCCTCCAGTGCCTCCGCACTGATGACTGACGTCGGTAGATCTGCCGCTGCTACGTATTCGGCGTACCATGGCTGTTTCTTTTCAGCTTTGGCTTTTGGTGCTCTCTTCATGCCATGTCAGTGGATTATCGGAAGCTGCAAACCCCTTGAAGACTTACCTTTTTCTTTGGCGTGACATGATCTTCCTGATCATTAAAAGCCTGGCTCGACTGTCTCCCACTAGCCTGTTGGTTCTGAGGATTCTTTCGATTCGCACCAAGGACCTCGCTGCCATTTCTTTGCGCGGACTCTTGCTCGATTCGTGCTGTGGGTTCACGAGTACTAAGATTTGTTGCACGAGCTGAAGGCCCGCTCACATGCGGATGATATAGGTCACGAGGAGAATTGGTTGCGGTCCCGTACTGCCATGGCGACTTGTATGGAGGCGGTCGTGGGATGCTTGGAGATGGGTACTCTTGTTGATCTTGTGGGACGTAGCCATTATGGACACTGACGAATGGACGGGCTTGTTGACCGGTGACTGGTGGAAGCATGCTAGATGAGAGCTGGCCCTGGGAGAGATACGGCTCATATTTAGCAATGGCTTTGCTAAAATAGGTGTCGTTATTGAAGTTCATCTGCGCGATTTGAGCCCGGTTCGCATGGTAGGTTCGACACGCTGCCTCGTACGATCCTGGCAGCAAGGACGGGTCGAGCACTCTGGGGCTCAAGCTGCTTGGTGAGCCATTTTGCATGTATCTGCCACCTATTGAAGAAAAACATTATCAGCTATCGCATCAATCTGCTTTCAAAAGAGTCGTGTGCGCATACCTTGCAAACCAGCATTGGCACCATAACCACCACTCTGTGGAGATGCAATGCAGGTCATGTCTGGTGAAGTCGAGGTCGACTTGAAGTACATCGATTGCAAACGTGCTGGAACAGAAGTCATGGCGTTGATTGGCTGTGGCTGAATGGGCGGCAGCACTCTCGTCGGACTTGCTCCCTTCAAGATTCCATTCTGAAGCTTCTTACGCTTACGCTCCTGATACATGTCATAGACGTTCATGCGCTCTGTCAACAAAAGCTGATCAAGTCGGAATTGTACATCCCACTTCTGGTCTCTCTCAGCGTTACGCTTATCCTGCTGCTCGACAGGAAATTTCTTGGTTTCATCTATGCTGGCCTTGAGCGCCTTTTTTGCTTGCAGACGGGCTTCGCTGAACAGCAATCTTGCTGCTCGTGGATTAATAGGCTCGTCTCCCTCTTTCCAGCCAGGAGGTTCTAGGGAATCGCCCAAGTGCACCACTCCCGGAATATGGTGGCTTGGACCAATCTCATCAGCTCGGTGAGCGTAAGGATTGATGTCAACCGGATCGTTGACCTCGGCATCACCACAGCCTTGGCGCGCTTCCACAAGCCCTTCGTATCCATTGAGGCGAGGTTGCGGACTCTGGGATGCCTGGACCGCATAATTCGTATATTGGTTCTGCGAGTACTGTCCAAAGTCTTGGGGATAGCTGTTGTCAAGCGCCCCATTGAGAGCCTGCGTGATCGGAGGAAGGGTTCCTCCTGGAAACGGCTCGCGCACGCTTTGTGGATACATAGCTTCGGACGATGACCTCTGCTGCTTCGTGAATATTGGAGCAGGAACTCTCAAGACACCGGCCCCAAAACTTGAAGATGGGTTTTTAAGGCCTTTGCTTCTACTTAAGGATGCTATATGATGTCAGTCAGTTTATTCCTCCACTCGATAGATAGAGATAGTGTTGTGTATGCAGTAACACCACAACACCAAGACTAAGGGCTGACTTACGACTAATACCTAAGCTCGCCGCCCTCAACTGACCCCTATTCCTGGAGCTGACAGGACTCATTGCCTCTACAAAGCTGGTCCTACTTTGATCAGCCAAATCCGCGACCAACAAAAAACAGAGTGAGCAGATGAAGAACTTACGGCGGAGTATCATATTCCTTCGGACGATCATTTGAACTCGTAGGTGAATCCTCACCACTGCCTCCTGAACGCTGAGCTACGTTGTCATGCTCCATACCCACAACAGTCCTCGAGTTGCGTGAACGGCGGGTTTGTGTGCTTCTTGGGGCTGTAGTAACGATGTCTTTTTGAGTCAAATTTTTGTGTTGGCGAGTGAGCAAAGTGTTGGCTGTATATCCAATGATCGTGTTGAAGACGAAGGATGGAAGACGAGTGCCAATGTGCTGTAGCCTTTCAGCTTATGTTGGCAATACGGTCTTTGCGTTGAAGTGTCCAGAAACAAGCCCACTGAGCTCAAAATGGTTGATCTGCAATGTTATTGTTGTTGTGGTAGATCTAGGAAGCATGTAAGCGCGCCCTCGTATCAAAACAAGCTACCAGTGCTAAATATCGGCAATACTAAAAGCCACATCACAGTTGGATCAACACAGGTTTTTCAAGTCTCTCAATTTGATCTATTGACACGAGGGTTCATGGCTAAGCTTTTTAGCTAAAGTAGTCAAGAGGAAAGAGAGGTTCTTGAAAAGGTACCAAGGCCCGCCGCAATCACCTTCAAAAGTCAAGAGATCGCTAGCCTAGGTGTCAAGCACAAGTTGTAAGTGTCCATACGTCCAAGTATCTGAGGTATGTGGACTTGTGTTTAGAAAGATCACCAAGCGGCGGCAGCAGGCTCCTCTTCGGTTGAGCCCCAGGCGTCATCAGTCACTACCGGAAGAGGAGCGGCCGCTGGAGTGCCCCAAGTATCATTTGCAGGAACAGGGGCTGCTTCTGTACCCCAACCTTCACTGCCTCCAGCGTCTCCACCAGCCTCACCTTCATCATCGGTATCGTCGTCGAACTGAAGATTCTCGATATCTTCAGGCTTGTAGGACTCCAAGAAATCTGGAATCTCCTGCTTGGTCTCTAGGAGGAGACGAACCAAGTCCTCTGCGATGTCTTCGTTGCGGTCGTTGTAAAAGGAGGTGGCGAGTCCAACGTTGCCAATACGGGCAGTTCGACCAATACGATGAACGTATTCTTGAATCCCTCCGTAAGTAGCACTGGGCATGTCATAGTTGATGATGTGCATGACATTCTTGACGTCTAAGCCACGCGCAGATACGCCTGTGGCAACGAGGACCGGGGCTTTGCCAAGTTTGAAAGCGCGGCTGCAAAAATATCAGTATTGCACGGGAACTCTGATCTTGTAAATACTTACAGGGCATCCTCGCGCTCGCGTTGAGTACGATCTGAGTGGATAGAGGTGCTGGGCAGTCCACGATTGTACAGGAAATCGTCCAGATAATCCGCGGCTTTCTTGCCATTGACGAAGATGATCATCCGGGACGGAGGCATGGACAAGAGCAGATCAAAGAGGCACTCGCGCTTCTTAGCCTCATCGACAAAGAGTACCTAGACAAACGAACGATCAGTAAAGGGTTCAAGGATCTGGCCAAGCCGAACTTACCTTCTGAGTAACATTGGAGTGCGTACTGCCTGCACGTCCTACGCGAATACGGATGTGATCCTTCGACATGTATTCCCTAGCTAATGTTCGAGCACCCTTAGGAAAGGTTGCCGAAAACATCATGAACAAATGATCGGCGTCTTCATTATTGTCTTGAGATAATGTCAGCGTCGGCAATGGCAACGAACGGAGCTATACGTACCACCTCCGCTCATGATCTTCCTCATCTCATCCATCCAGTCTGACTGTACCATTTCGTCCGCTTCATCAATGATTGTATATCTATATGCGTTAAAGAGGCTACCTCAAGATGTGTCTTGACTGGAACTTACTTGACGCGGCTGAGCGACAAAACATGTCCCCGCTCCATGAAATCAATCAAGCGACCAGGAGTAGCGATCAGGATATCGCATCCCTTCTTGAGCTCATCCACTTGGTCGCGGGCTGGTGCACCGCCATAAGCGACGCAGGGGCGGAGCATTGATCGATAGCACAGGCGACGTGCTTCATCGAAAATTTGCGTGGCCAGCTCACGCGTCGGCGCCACAATCAGTATCAACGGCTCAGCACGAACTCCATCTTTGACTGAATCCCAGTCTTTGGTGATATTGGGGCGCTTTGCCGCGAGTTTCTTGGCCTTTCCCATAAGCTTTGATAACGTTGGGATCAAGAAGGCTGCCGTCTTTCCAGAACCTGCATATATTGGTCAGCTATCTAATCGAATATTCGGTAGTAGGTTGAAACATACCTGTTTGAGCTACAGCAATTACGTCACGGCTCATCAAAATGGATGGCAGACAGTAGGCCTGGATAGGTGTGGGAACCTTGTAGCCACACAGCTCAATGTTCTTCAGCATGACCGGATGCAACCCAGCGTCTTGGAACTGAAGATTACTGTTAGCTGTGTTGGCAGCGGAGAGGTGATGGACATTACCGTAGCTACAGGCTTGATCTTCGCATCACTCTCGACAGTAACCGCAATCCCCGTAAGCCTGAATGGGTATGTCAGTTTCTGGGATCTTCTAGTGTTTGAGTACAATATGAATATAAGTACTTGTCAAATTCAATTCCAGATTCCATCCTATTCTGATCTTGAAAAAGCATTTTTTCTAGTTCTTTGTGCTCCGGTCCCACGTCACCATATTCCTCTTTCCACTCATACTTGATGGCGTTTGACGCCCACGCAGGAAGCTCATGCGCTGCCTCAACGGCCTCACGCTCTTCGCGAGTCCCGGCGTTGTACGATTTGTAGTCGTACTTCTGCGGCTCGCTCCAGCCGTGTTCGCGGGACCGCTGGTTTGCGGCCTCATCCTTGATTGTGGCATTGGCCATACTCTGTGTGACGTCGGTCAGGACGGCGCCATTGTCACTTGGGGACATGGCTTCTGGTGTTTCAGGTTTGGTACTTGATGAGGGATTCTCTGCGCGGAATCCAATCAGCGGTTAGTAGGTGTCTATGGTGGACATGGTAATAAGGTGCAGGGATTGCGGAGCTTTGACAGGCTTCAAAGCAGCTGCGTATGGTCTGAAAAAACCAAACACGGTTCAAAGATGTGGTTGCCCCGAATGTGTATTGTGTGCTGATGACTTGATGACATAGGAGCAAGCAGTGCCAGGTATAGAAAATTCAGATGGGCCCTTGGCTGAGTGATTAACACACTCAGCTCTAGGCTAAGTCTTACCCTACCTCACCAACTCAGCGTCCGTTACGGGTGGTGGGAGTGATGATGTAGTAAGGAAAGATGGCAGATGGAGTGATGATGCTGATGACATGGTGAGGACAGTTGAGAGGTGCAGCTATGAGTAAGGTAAAGGGATAGAGTACAGCAGCAGGTGTGGCAGTTGATGCCGAAGGCGGAACGTTGGAAGCGGTCTAAGAAGTTTCGACTCACCTTTGCAACAGATCAACAATAGCTTGAACGTCTGATATGACGGGTGCGAGACCAGCGTAAGCTTCTACTTATGGAACTACCTTAGCCCCAACGATGTGCAGGGCTTGAAGGTTCGGAGTTGATGAGGTGGGAATGTTGTGTAAAGATGTGGGAGAACTTGGGAGGTTTGTGGGGTTTTTATATTAATTCGCTTAGAGCTCTTATAGTGAAGTTTTGCAAAGGACGGCACGTCTCTAAGGTAGGTCTCGTCATTCAAAGAGCTACAATTCATCACTAGCTAGAACTTGGAAAGCCTACAGAAGAGCTAGTAAGAACAGCTTGGGGTTCACGTGGGTAGGATAACACTCCTCATCCATTATCAACTGGTGGTGAATTTCTTATCCTAGGCTTCATACTCGACTCTGGCGGGATACTAGCTATCAAGAAGTCTTAGCTATCTAGGAGCCTTGCATTTCTACGATGATCTACTTCCGCTGGGGAAATTAATGGAATTCTACAAGATAAGTTATATCTCAATACCCACAGGTAGGATTTCTTCCTACCTCGACCTTCGGAGTTTCTATTTTCTAGACTCTGGTCCTTTACTTCAGTTAGTCTTTCTATGGAATAATCTCATACTCTACCCTCTGAAGTACTCAACCAAGCCTGCGCGATAGCGTAGTATTGGCCAACCAGATATACGTGGGTATTCGTTTCCATTATGAAAACTTGGGCATGGGTTCATAGGCTTTGAAGGTGTTGGTTGGCGTATAGGCTCCTGAAGTTCGTACACATACGCGGGAGCAGCAATTGTATTGCTCATGGAATAAGGACGTTGAGAGCCTCACTGTCGATCAAACTGCTCCGTGGCGACGGCCAATCCTCGTCCTTGCTTGATTTTGTTGCCATCTCTTATTTTGGTCGTAGATGAACCGTTATGTGTGACGTTTCCTAAGGACTTGGGGTCCATGCACCCATCTCTTGAACCACCACATAGCGGGAGCTACCGCAGAAACTGTGGCAGCTGGGGGAAAAGCTTCGGTCCTCAGAGAGAAGCCTAGTATGGGAAAGTATCTTCAAATTGTGGAAGCCGTTCTGGTATTGTCCTTCGTGCTGACAGTAATGTCTCCGGCGAAAGCATTCAAACGCCCATGTTAAAATAGAGTAATACACTTGCAGAGGTCATCCGGCCTCTGCACGGCATCCGTATCTTACCTGGATCTTCAATCATGCACTTGTGGCTGCTTGCTCCTGGCACCCCTTGTAGCTCCTAACCCATCTTTTCAATAGCAGTGCCATCAAAAAAGTTCTTACCTCACTCGAGAGCCCAGCATGGATCCAAGAGTTTGCCCGTTGACGCGAAACCGAAGGTTGATCGAGGAGTTGGAGTTCGCAAAGTCAAGAATCGATCATGGATGCCACGCCTTTCCCATTATCCGAAGAGTAAAAGCGGTTTGTTCTGAACATAGCCACTTGAGCGGCTCCTACGTCTATTTAAGAAGTATACCGACGGCTATGCCTTATCAAGAGCTTCAACTGAGTATGAGCCATACGCCTAAGGTTCCATCTAGTATCATTGAGATATGTTCCTTTGTGCGGACGTCCTCTTTTCGAAATCCTCTATCTGGGACCTTTAGCTGGAGATATTAGCCTTTCCTGTCTTCCTCACGGGATACATACCACCTAATGAGGTCTCCCTCCCAATTCTACACTTCCTGGGGGTTTCCTTAGAAATCACTTTGTTCCAGGCTTCTCTTACCTCTTTCTTGTCAATATCTGCCCTTGCAAGTGTTGCCCGAAGGCACATACCGTGAGCCTACTGATGATGTTCCCAAAGCCAGGATATCAACACCGGGAGGTCTGGTGGGGAGGTCAATGCAGTAAAAGTGAGTCTCAGGTTCCGGAGAGCGAAAGGCAGCAATGGATGTCTCATAGGACAATGGGATCTCTGCTCATAAAGGCTTGCGGTGATTCATAGGATGAAGGCTACTCGTGCCACGAGATATGGAGGTGTATTGCTCCGAGCACTGTGAGCTTGAACTGGAAGGTTCTGCTCCAGCCGGTTTTAGAAGCAGTGATGTGCACACGAGACGGATGCCAATGCAAGTATATGGGGGCCAAGAATATGATAAGTAAGGCCTTCCAGACAACCTCAAAGCCAGTAACAGGTTGCGGGTCATGTAGATCGTACATAGTCGATGGTAAAGTGAAGTCTTCGTGGGGGCAGCGCGGTGATTTGCTGACTAGGGCACCAATAATACGGGTTTTCTCCCGGTCGACTAGCTAAGGGAAATTTACGCTGTACTTGCACGTTAGAAGACGAATGTTATCGTGTATCAATCGAATATTACGGGGCGATATCGTGACTATGAATCACATGTTTAAAAGAAAGAGGTACACTCAGAGTAGGGTCTCTGAGATTGATGCGGATGCTGCTCAATTGTAGTCGATGCAGTGGCACCTGCATGTCAAATAATGAGATACGATTGAGCATCCTGTAAGTTTCCATTACCCCTTGGTTTGCTGACCACCGATGACTTTGTATTTGCCTCTTTCCATATCAGAAATCCGGGGAACACCACAAGCATCGTTGAGTGTTCGAATCGGGGAGGAGCTGAAGGGAATGGATGGTGCTACTCAATACTGGGAAAAGAATGACAACCTGAACTGGCAGAAGACTCCACTCTGGGCAGCACATCACCTAGAAGTCTCTACGTGCGTAAGTGGCTAACTCTCTTGAGCGGAAGGGTTTTCGTTGCGAAGCAAATGTTCAAGATCTCTCTGGCCAATACAGGAATACACAGGCGGAGCTTTCTAGGGGAGATTTCGGTCGGCAGGGAGGAACGCTCTAATCGAGATACTGGAGCAAGGAAAGGCGATAATGATCTAGGTACCCTGCATAATGGACACCGATCGTTCACCCCTTCCAGCAAAGGCCTCAGGCCAATGAGAAATCCCTAGGTCTCTACATCAGCCATAAGGGAAAGACCTAGAGCAAGCAAGTAGAGAACGACGCCTCCACCATCATTATGGGGAACATCTATGGCAATAGAAAAAATAAGTTGGACTCATAGCTGCAAAATAATATGCAAAGCAGAGAGAGAAGAGCCAAACAAAGGTCAATGGGAGCAAACATGACCCATGCCATAATTCAAAGACTCCTGGGCACTAAACGAGATAAATCGAGATATGAGACGAAATGAATGTGATTCGACAGTTCACCTTGTTTGACTGGAAAGCAGCTGGATCTCTGGGAAAGACCATGAGACCTGCACTTAAGAGCCAAGTACTGTGCCGCACCCTACTAGCCGGCGCTTGTCGTTACGCGGCAATAATTCAAGAAGATTTTCATGACTCTTTCGAGAATCTCGGATGTCTTATACTTGCAACTTCCGAATTGTCCCTGTTGTTCCCATAGATACATAGCCGGATTAATCTCGCATCATTTGGTCCTACTCCAGTTACAAGGCTTTAGAGTATAGTGGGATTGTGATCCAATACTGTGCAAGCTGGGCTTGAGGACAGAGGCGCAAAGCAGAGGTTAAGTCACTATGTTAAACCGGCTGTGGCTGCTGATGTTTTCTCATCTCTTGAGTCTAGTTGACGTTTAGGGCAATGGAATGGAAAGAAAATCTGGGGTTCCTCATAGAACTTTCGTTACATTTGCGTAAGCTTCCTGTAACTTTGCTTCTGGCACATCATCAAGACGTTTCTTGCTCAAGATTTTTGAAGCTATATATAGTGTAGAGTGGACTTTACAAAAGCATTAGTATGTTCTATTGGAAATCCAAAGCAGTATTCATAGCACATCTAGCCCACCATCTTTAGTCGCTTTGCGGAGCGAATCCTCCAATCTATACTGTACCCAAGCAACCGATTTAGCCAGCAGTCTCCGTCGCAACCAAGCCAAACACCCTAATTTCCCCATTCGCGCCCCATTGGTCCAACCCATTGCCCCATCTCCTCCTTAACACTCTTAACAAACGCCTCCCACCCTCCCTCCTCCAGCGCCGGCATTGCTCTCTCAACAGCGGTGTTCAAATCCATGCCTCTTTTCACCAGAGAATGGAACAAGGATTCGATTGCTTCAATCGAAGGGTTGCGACCAGAGACAAGAGAATCAGTGGAGGTGGATTGGATGGCATGCTCTGTTAGGGCATTAGTAAAGAAGATCTAGGCGGGGAAATAAGGAAGGAGCAAGTATACCAGCTGAGCGGTGGGACAAAGAGTGGGGAGAGAACTTGAGTTGTTCGACCGGAAGGTGGAAGTGGCCCAGCAGAGTGTAGATATCTTCTGTGACTTCGGCGGCAGGTTCAGTCTCAAAGGCGGTGGTCTCTGAACACCTTGTGAGCTTCTTTCGCGAGATACTATACTTGAGTTGAACGGGTTTGGGAGATACCTAAAACACGCTCCAGGACATTGCTGAAGTGTTCTGGGACGGGCATAGCCTGGGCTACGGAGCAAAGTACAAGAACACTGGCTAAAAGATGAGAAGAAACATGCTGAAGATGCATGCTGGCGTTGAGGATAATTGTATTGTCTGTAGAGTGTCAAAGAGCGTGTAAAGAGTGTAGGGGGCGATGAAGGAGTGGATTCGACCGAGCTGGCTAGTAGAAAACAGGGTGAGGATGAAATTAAGGAGAAGAGAGGACACCTTTATTGGGAGATGTGAGAATATCTTTGGTAAGGCGTTGCAAGTGAGATCATGACCGATTGTGAAGGCTGGAGAGGGGGAAAAGCCACGTGGTACGATAAGGAGCCATTAGGTGAATCTATTACAAGAAACCGCAAACAGGGATGGGAGTATAATCCAAGTCGTACAAAGTAATCAAAGTGCTCGAATAAGTCGAGAAATCGTAGCTGTTAGAATAGTGGATATATTGTACTCAGAGTCTCAGACCACGGTTAATGGATCTATTCTATAGTCTGTTAAGTGCTTCGTTCAAGTCTTGGACTTTGTTTCGATGAAGCATGTGCTTGAGCACCAACTTCTGTTAGTAATGTCCTTTAGGAGGTTACTGGGAGAAGAGGGTTTACCTTACGATCCGTAATATTCCGCTAACGATATGCGCTGGGTCGTATGAAGCGATGTCTGTTACCCGAAAGACTGGCTACAGTTGTCTATTACGATCAACGAAGTCTGATCCCATTAAAGATTGTTCGGGCTGGCGGCATATTAAGTAGAGAGCCTCCCATCTCCTCTGCCTCAGAGATCAGAAGCCTGCAGGAGGAACTGACATGGCCATCTGGCTCCAATAATATGTCGGACTCTGATGCGAGTCTGCCCACACTTCTCCTTTACACCGACCCCGAACATACAAGTAGGATCGGAGGATGTGTCACGGATGATGTTGGATGACGTACTAGCATTGGTCGAAAAGCTGTAGCTCGTCGGGATAGCGTCGGAACAGAGACCTTGAGACTTGCTTTGTTTGCTGATATCAGGCCAACCAAGTCTCTAAGGCCTTCCTAGACGCCATCCAAAATCTCGAGGCTGGTGATGATGGAATTCTGGATTCCCCCGCTTTGGGTAAAGTTCTCACCCTCTCTACAGGCCTTTGGTTCAGGATGTTCTCCTCTGTAAACCAATTGCCATGCAGGCCATATGGTACTCTCTGCGGGAGATGGATCTTAGCCACGACATCGTTCATGTTCTTTGCATCAATAATCCATAATTCGCTTTTTGCACCTGGTAGGCATTCGCCGTCCTCACCCAGCTGAGACTCGTCGAACACATAACTTAACAGCCATCCATCATCTTCGCTTGTGCCATCTCTCCGAGGCACAAAGCGTGACTCCTGTGCATACCAACCCTCGGGCATCATAAAGATTTTGATCGGATCCTGGGGGTCTTTACTTGCTAGGATTTCTGCTACACTCCTCGTGTCCACGCATCCAGTTATGGGCGTCGGTGGATTAGTCTGGCCTCGCTCGATCAGAGTCTCCACATCGACCTTGACAAGAGAGTTGATTTTGACGGCTCGGCCAAGTGCTGCTCCAAACGACGAACCAGACACTGAGCAGCCATATATATACTTTGCAGCGGACATCGACACAGAATCTCGAACAGAGGGAAATTCGAACGGTATGGCCGAAAGCGCCCATTGATACTTGATAGGGTTTTTTTTATAAGATGCATTGTCTACAACACCGCTTCCGAAGTGTTGAGATCTGATCTGCTCTGGATCTGGGGGTAGAAGGAATTGGTAGTAGTACAGGCGGCACTGTTCTTCCTCTTGATAGCGAGCTGGTAGGCGATAGATAGGAACTGGCGCCGCTAAATCACCGGCACTAAATACAAGTGCAGCCGAAGTCAAACGACATGCCAACATGTTTACGGCTTTGAATTCCTGCTGCACTGTTCCAAAGTTGGTGAAGGTGGATTCCCATGAGTTCGCAGTGTGGAAAATGCAGCAGGCATTTGTTTCATACCAGCAAATCTTATCTGGCTCATACCGTGGGAAGACACCAAAACGTGAGGGTTGGGTTGGATCATAAGCTACTACTGGCTTGTTCTTCGCAAGGTTTAAAGGATCCAGCGATAGGGGAAGATCCATTATGATTGTGTGGCTGCTTGATACACCAAAGTCATGCATCATCTTGGCGGATTTTATACCAGGGACAGGAGTATTGAGTTTGGCGGCTTGCCTTTTGAGGCCATTTCCCTTCTCCCCGCCATAAGAGGGGGCAACGATGGAGTAATGCACATAGGGCGGTGCAAATGTCGAATGATAGAGGATTAGTTCGGACGTGTTAGGGTCAACTCGAGGCTACGTACGGTCAGTAACACAACCCGTAAACAACCTACCAGTAATCTTACATGTGCAGTCGTCCACGCTTTCATAAAACTGAGCAGCCCTTTTCCTCCAAAACCAGGGGTATGGTTATCATCAACCTCCCCCTCGGCTTTCCTTCCGTTGAACCATCCAATTGTTTCGAGACCAGGTAGCGCTACTCGCATCGGCGGTCCACTTTCACACGTTGCCAATGCTCGGCCGTCATGATAGAGAATGGACGTATTCGCAACACTAATCTTCCTTATAGCTTGCTTCGACCCTGGCAGATGCGACAATATAACAAGTGCAATAGTGCGGAAGATGCGGAGGATGATTGTTATCAAGGAGCTGAGAGGATTGACAAGCGTTGCAATACTAGGCAAAATGGGTGTTTCGAGCACTGTCGATGTCACGCTTGACAGGTAAACATCCGTCAAAATGTACTGGTTGACGAATTCCGGCTGAACAGTGTCTTTCTCGTCACTGCGTCGGAAGGCTACGCCACTAAGCATACCATCTCCATCGAACCAATGTGCGTCTCGACCCAATGCCTCATTTGTCACCGGATTTCCTCCATTGCGGATGTATTCACCACCAGCAAGCTCTTTGGGGATGGTCCCACCGTATGTGCATGGAGTCAAACGCTGGACACGGTGGACGGGCGCGAAGTTGCCCGAGAGGTATCTATACGAGGTGAGTGCCAACGACAGTCTTAGAACCGAAGAGCATCTTACGGATGAGGGTGGGCTTTTGTCTCACTACTGGCTTTAACCATGGTGATAGATTTGATGGACCGAGCTTTAGTCGTTCAAAATAGCAAAGATTAGAAACACTCATAAGGCGCCCCGACATCCTCAATGCTGTTAACAAACTGTCGAGATGTAGCCATCCGATCTTCTTCCCCTCCTTGGGAACTGCCAACTGGCGGGCATGGATCATCTCCCCATGCTCAAACAAAACATGTGAAAAAGCCCTGGTCATGTGCAAAGCACAAAAAGTTGACGGCGGGAATTCGCGGAAGAATGCTGCAGCCTGCAGAATGAACGAGTAATACTTCCGTAATGTATTTCGTTAGAGTTCTGCCCATACAGTACCTTAAGGTAAGGTATCCTAAATGCATCACATCACCTGCAGCTGCAGCCACTAGACTAGTGGTAATTCTTGAACAGCTTTTGTTTGGTCATTCCCATGATGTCATAGACCCCTCGGCACACGGTCCGGAATATATCGACTCCGCGCCAGGGCAGCTTGTCCCGGTGCTGCTTTTACAATCACATCAAATGTTAGGATTCGATGTACTGTGTACCTTTACTCACAAATCACACAAGGTTCGCCCGCGAAAAGGTATGAACCCATCGCTGTCGCCAAAAGTTTGAGAGCATCAACAGAATACCCAACATACAGAGGAGTTGAGAACCCATTGTTGTTGCCTAAAGTGCTCGCACCAACGGTACTACATTCTCCTCACTTGCCGTTCCCCACTTTGTTGGTACTTAATGTGTTTGAGAGTATGAATCCAGCAACTTCCTCGCGTTAATGATCACAAGAAATGGGTTACGATTATGCATTGGTGTAAGTAAGCAACAGCTTCCGTGGGCTCAAGAGGCAACCTAACAGTGCTTCACAGTCATCTACAATACACGATCCCACCTGCGATAGCATTGAGCTTTCTTTTCTACCCTCTGTGGACAAAAATCGACGTTTATAAAGTACTGTTTCTGATAGCCGTAAGTCCACGATCCGTGAATCTTCCAGGACCCAGCGCTCAGATTCTCTAGATCGCTGTTGTCTCTACAACCCCTTGGGACTCCTACCTAATACACAATCGAATATGGACCTATCCAAGCAATGTTATAATTGGGCCTACACTTTTTAGAATACCCGCCGAGGAAATCTTTTTCTTCATCATCCAAACCTACAACACCTCTCTACTATACTTAATAATCAGCAAGCCCACATTTCACCCTGTCTACCTTCGAGGGAAAAAGTTGCTGAACAACGGAAGACGGTTACGACTGTGGAGATGGGTTGGCACTTGGGCAATAGTGGTTGCAATTGTCTCTGGTGCTTTGATGATCTTAAATGGAGGTGAGGGGCTGTACATGGGTTTGATACTCGTGTGGGCTGGGCCTTTTGTATTATTACTTTGGTACAAACTCAACGCTCGCAATGAGGGCAAGGAACCTACTAACCGCTGACAGGAGCCTTGCGCATCAACTCCTACTAGAACTCCCTTTCTCGAACACCCTCCTACCGATCGCCTTACCGACCATTTATCTATGGATCGTCGACACCTTTGCTTTGAGACGAGGCACTTGGGTCATTGAGTCAGGGACGAAATATGGTGTGCACCTTTGGGATGGGCTAGAAATCGAGGAGGCAGTTTTTTTCGTTGTTACCAATATCCTTATTGTCTTTGGTCTGGTCGCCTTCGACAATGCTCTGGCTATCCTGCAGACATTCCCGTCTGTTTTTCCCTCAGTACCCTCCTTACCATCGCCAGTTCTTCTTGTCCGTAGCCTCCTCACACCTACTAGCGCATACGATGACGATCGAATAGCCGGGTTACAACAAGCGCTGGCGCGTCTTAGAGCTAAGAGCAGGAGCTTCTATCTAGCAAGTGGGGTTTTCCAAGGTCGCCTGCGTATCGATATGATCCTATTATACTCTTTTTGCCGGGTCGCGGATGACCTTGTCGACAACGCTGCCAGTATCTCGGAGGCGCACCATTGGATTCGCCAACTCACCCAATTTCTGGATATTGCCTACGGCGCAGAATCCTCCGAAAAGACTGTCACGAAAGATACATTCATTAGGAATACATTTCCGTCTGATGCACATGCAGCCCTCCTCCTACTTCCAATATCCTATCTCTCCCCTACCCCACTCTATGACCTGGTGAAGGGCTTCGGGACAGATCTGCATTTCTCCTCCTCCGACAACCCTTTTCCGATCAAGGACGAACCTACGTTGAAAGTCTATGGCTCCCGAGTCGCTGGCACGGTTGCAGAATCATGCATAGAGCTCGTATACTACCACACTACTGTTGTTACTCCTAAAAATATGCGCCAAGATATAGTCCATGCTGGAGCTCAAATGGGCATCGCGTTGCAATATGTTAACATTGCCCGAGACATTACAGTGGATGCTCTCAATAATCGTGTCTATCTTCCTACATCTTGGCTGAAAGACGAGGATATAAATCCAGGAGACATCCTCAAGGATCATACGAGCAGTCAGGCCGAAGTACTCCGGCAACGACTTCTCGACAGCGCGTTCGCCATCTACTCTGAAGCCAAGGGAGCCATTGAACAGCTACCGCTTGAGGCACGAGGCCCAATGCGCGTAGCAGTCGAAAGTTATGTCGAGATTGGCAGGGTTCTCCGAAAACCAGGGTACAAAGTCAAGGCAGGGAGAGCCACAGTGCCCAAACTGAGGAGACTGCAGGTTGCTTGGAAAGCCCTAAATCAATGAAAATAATCGAGCATATAGGAGCAAGGTGTATTAGGAAGATTCGTTGTTATAATGGGACCTGTATATTTTCGAGATACCACTTTGTTCATAGTTGTACATTAGCACCAAACTGGTAACCCATGTCTTATGAAACTCGTCGGTGCGGAATGAAGACCGCGGGTGCGGAATGAGACAAGGTGAAAGACGTCATTAGGGCTTCCTTCGCTAGTGGATCTAGTACGAGAGTCAATGTGCTTCATCAAGCCCTCAACATGTGGCAGACAACCTTTGAATTCTTGGACATGCGATGGGTGAGAGAACAGGCCAGAAGACTGCTATTGTCGTAGGTATGCTATCCTATAACACCTTTATCTCATACCACCCTGAGTTTCACTAATACTTTGCTTCTTTACAGGCGCTGGCGTCGGTGGGGTTGCCACAGCAGCCCGGCTTGCAAAGGCTGGCTTGAAAGTTACCGTCATTGAGAAGAACGCCTTTACGGGCGGAAGATGCTCGTTAATACATTACGATGGCTATGTAAGACCGTCTCTACAGGTGGTCTTCTTGCTCACTAATATAAGTCAGCGCTTCGACCAAGGCCCCTCGCTCCTTCTCCTCCCACACCTCTTTCGTGAAGCTTTCTACGACCTCGACACGTCTCTGGAAGCTGAAGGTGTGGAGCTTATGAAATGTGAGCCCAACTACAACCTCTGGTTCAGTGACGGCGAATCTTTTGAGCTCTCCACGGATGTGGCTCGGATGAAGAACGAGGTGGAGAAATGGGAAGGCAAAGACGGTTTCGAGCGCTACCTAGGGTTTCTGCAAGAAGCCCATCGCCACTATGAGATCAGTGTCAAAGAGGTGCTTAGGAAGAACTTTACATCTCTCCTCTCCATGGCGCGGCCTTCCTTTCTCCGACACCTCTTCGCACTGCATCCGTTCGAAAGCATCTACTCCCGCGCATCGAAGTATTTCTGGACTGAACGTCTCCGCCGCGTCTTCACCTTTGGCAGCATGTACATGGGCATGTCTCCATTTAACGCCCCTGGGACTTACTCTCTTCTCCAGTACACCGAGCTTGCCGAGGGGATCTGGTATCCCAAAGGTGGTTTTCACAAAGTCATTGACGCATTTGTCAAAGTTGGAGAGCGTTTAGGCGTCACCTATCGTCTCTCAACTTCGGTCTCTAAAGTAAACCTCGATTCCAAAGGCCGCCGCGCTACAGGAGTCACTTTGAGCACCGGCGAATCATTGACAGCCGACGTTGTGGTGATGAATGCTGATCTTGTCTACGCCTACAACAATCTTCTACCCCCTTCTTCAAGAGCAAAGTCACTCTTAAAGCGGCCGGGGAGCTGCAGCTCAATATCCTTCTACTGGGCTATGGATCGCAAAGTCCCCGAATTAACCACACACAATATCTTTCTCGCAGATGACTACCGCGAGTCCTTCGATGACATCTTCAAGCTACAACTCATACCTCAACAACCATCTTTCTACGTCAACGTACCCTCGAGGATCGACCCCAGCGCCTCGCCAGACGGTAAAGACTCAATCGTCGTCCTTGTCCCCGTCGGGCATCTACTAGACAAGGACGAAGGGAAAGGAGTCGAGCTGCACAGCAAACAAGACTGGGAAGCCATGGTCGCCAAAGCCCGCAACACCGTCTTCTCCACCATCGAAGCCCGCACCGGCGCTCGCGGCCTCCAGCAAGCCCTCATCCGAGAAATCGTCAACACGCCCCAGAGCTGGAAGGACGTCTTCAACCTGGACAAAGGCGCCATTCTGGGGCTCAGTCACAGCTTCTTCAATGTTCTCTCCTTCAGGCCGTCGACGAAGCACCCGTCGATTGACCGGTTGCACTTTGTGGGGGCATCGACGCATCCGGGGACGGGCGTTCCGATTGTGCTGGCAGGGAGCAAGATCACGAGTGAGCAAGTGCTGGAGGAGTTTGGGGTGGGGAAGCCGTGGGCGAGGGGTGTTGGGGGTGAGGGTAAGAAGTTAAAGGAGATTGACAGGGTGCAGAGATTGCCGATGCTGTCGAACTTCCACATCGCGCTGCTGGTATTAATATCGTTGATGGTTATGGTTGTATATAGATTTGATGCATTGGAGGGGCTGGGCGAGGGGGTATGGAGACGATGAACAGAGTATATAATGTCTATGGATAAAGTAAATAACAAGTTCCACTCCTACTTCTTCGCCTGCTTTGCTGCCATGTACTTGCACCGTTCTCTCACATACACATTCACGATTCTTCCCACCAGCTTTTCCAAAGGCTACGCTCAGCGACTGTACGTGAAAGACTTGAATGCCTTCTCGTATGTATTGAAAGCTAAACCGCATCGCTCTCCCTTCTTGTGGCAAGCTCTAATAATACTATAGTATGATCTTTCATTCACGTCAGGACACTAAGACTGATTTAAAATCGGCCACGGTCCATCGCAGTTCCGCACCAATCTTTTGGCGATAGCGAAGCGATCGACTGACGTCAGCACAACGACAACAACAACAACAACAACAACGGGATAAGCAATTGCTAGATGCGGGATTTAGCACGCGAAAGAGGAGTGCTGCGGCTGTAGTTACAAAAGGCTTTGTTTTCCAACCAAACGGACAGTTCCTCCCCTTTCCCAATGAGGAATGCAGCGCGTTGGATTTATGTCTCACATAATCGACCTTACGCTCTGTTGCTATTCTACGTGAGAATTCTTAAACTGGCTGCCATCCCAGGATTAATGAAGCTAAGCCTATTTAGGCACCCCACCAAAATATTTGTTTACCGCACTGTTTACATTCACCTCGGCTTTCCACATCCACCCCCCACCTACCCAGCTCACCCACCCCCCACCATCTACATAGTCATCTACCTACTCAGCTCAATATGCGAGCTAATGAGGAAGAAATTCCTTCCGTACCAGACACTGCACCGAAGGCTG